>Ga0325411_1005652_pt1 | contig 13819 bp, 2 predicted proteins | sample PopdelMetagenome_13_FD_206181 | JGI IMG/M metagenome (GOLD analysis project Ga0325411, IMG submission 206181) | Populus deltoides microbial communities from Bellville, Georgia, United States - Xylem-PdIQD-R4 | ecosystem: Host-associated > Plants > Phyllosphere > Stem > Wood/Secondary xylem... | reverse complement strand
AAATAAACCCTTAGATATTAGTTAAATAAGTTTTTTTGTAAGAATAATTTAATCATTTCAGTATATTTAATTAATTGTATAGCATATTGAACTGGTGTAGCGAGTGAAAATTGTTGTTTGGCAACGAACTTTGTAGTGAGCGATTTGTCGCTTTCCCTTGGCTTAGAATTCCTCGGTGGTTTCTTGTTGAGAAAACTCTCAAAAGCTTCTGAGGCGAAAAATAAAAACTCTCGAAGCTACTTGTCAATTGCTATCGTTTAGCGGGAAACTCTCCCTGGGTTGTGAACAATCCAATGAACTAAAAAATGAAGCCCAGTTGAACTCCTAAAGTTAGCAGAAATCCAATTGAACGAAGAGGAGTTGGCCTTCTTTCTAGACAGTCCGATTGCGGCCCATTTTAATTCATTCTAAATGGGCTGTAAGGATCCATTGGACCTTGCATGTTTTATACGCCTTAGCCCATAAGATAAAGTAGTCATCTGATCACTAAAGCTTTATATATATATATATATATATATATATAAAGCTAAAAGTCAAGTGTCCAAGGCTAAAAGTCAAGTGTCCAAGGATTGCAAGGATATAATTATCAGGTAACAAAACAATAATATATTTGATAAAATCAATTAATGTTGGCCCTCAAACGTGGTGCAATATTTGACTTATCAGTTAAAACATACAAAAAATTATATATTTTTTATATGCTCTATGTAGTTTAAAATTCCTCTTTATGTATAATTTGTGCTCAAATCCAATCATATAGAATTTGAAAATGAATATTTTGAATTCAATTTCTAAATTTTAAACTAAATTCTTAGGAATTTAGGTTAGAATTTAAAAACTTAATCTAGTAATTAAATTCAGTTTAAATATAAATAATTCAATTTAAATATTCTTGCATAACAATTTATAAAAGAATTGAGAAAATCTCATTTCCCAACAACACCTATTTTTTTTTCTTTGTCAAGTACCTTCGATGTGTTTTCAATAAAGATTATAAGATGTTTGGCGTTATGGTTTGACAATGCATTTAAAAAAAATTAAATTATTTTACTTTAAATTAACTTTTGTTGTGTGTATTGATATATCGTTTTAATGTGTTGATATTATAAATAAATTTTAAAAAAATATTATTTTAATATGTTTTCAAATGAAAAACACTTTGAAAAACAACTTATCTCGAATACCGTATAAGAGCTTGTTTGATAGTATAGTAGATGTTGATTTTCAAAGTGTTTTTTACTTGAAAATATACTAAAATAATATTTTTTATAGTTTTTTGTTTTTGACATCAGTACCTCAAAATAATTAAAAAATCACTAAAAAATATTAATTAATTTTTTTAAAAAAAATTAAACAAGTGTATTCCTCCCAAATAGTGCCAAACGTGTCTACTCATTAACCTGTATCGTGGGACACGTTCCCATGCCTCTCCATTCAATAGGCCTTTAAAGTTTGTATTTTGTGCCTTGAATCAAGTCTTTTTAGAGTTGTGATACACATATAAATTCAATAAAAGTCCTTGAAATGCAAAAAAAAAAAAAAAAAGAGAGAGAGAAAGAGATCAAACTTTCTTATACTTTAATTTTGAAATGAAAGTAAATATAAAATTAAGTATAATTTGATAAAATAATTATATTCAAGATAATCGTTCATTATGGTATAAATAGTTATAATTATATGTTCTGCCATCATGAAAGAGGTGAATTAAGATTGTTCGAGCAACTTACACAATCATTGATCTCTTGCCAATTCATTATAAGTAGTTGTATTAAAATTCGAAGTAATTATTGAGGGTTAGAATCTTTTTATCTTTTTGTCTTGATAAATCTGTTTATATTTTTAATGATTTCAACATTATAAAGCTAAATGACTAACCTAGGTTGGATAGTGAAGCCAAAAACAAATCAATTATATCCAAATATAAATTATTTGAAAAGAAAGGGAAAAAAGTCAGACCCCATAAGTATGAATATTCTACTATTTTCTATAATTTGTTTATTTATATTTTAAAATATAAATAATATATATGTGGTGTCATTTGAACCTTTTAATTGAAATTAGAAGATTTTATATTGTCAAATTATTTATAAAAGGCTATATTTAATCAATCTTCAAAAGTTTATGGTTTCAAAAGAATTTGTTAGTTAGTTCGGGGAGAGCATTGAAGCAATCAAGATCCCAGGGGGAAGAAACTGGATTTGTCCCAAACCTCAAGGGTAAACTGAAATTTTTTAGGAATAACTATAAAAATACCCATTAATTTGGTACTTCACCAATTGATTTTATTGGTTGACTTTTAGTTTGGTCCACCCAACTTGTTTGGAATCCTTAGGCTAATTTGGTGACAAAGTTTGACCTCGAAAGGCTAGTTTGCTTGGGTTGGGTTGCATTTATTTGGTTAAATTTTATATGATTAACTTAAACCAGTTTTTTGGAGATATTATTTGGTCATTGACACATATGGCATAACCCTAGTGGCAGCATAAAATGCGGTATAATATTATATTTTTTGTTTTTTAAATTTATTAAATTAGTTTTAAATATATTAAACCGACAGAAAATGTGTTCTTCGGATTGCTTGATATGAAAATTAACTTTACTGTAAAATATAAAAAGAAAATTGACGGGCTTCTTGGTCAAGTCCTTCCGATAGGAAGATTAGCACAACATTTGTGCATAAACAATTGGAGAGGAGAGGTTATATAGACAATTGGGTAGGTAAGAAGCTGCGCAGACAATGGGCAATTTCCCCTCCACTCCTCATTTCTCCTGTACAAAAAAAAAAAAAAAACAAAATGATGCCACGGTAATCACAATCGCGCCATCATAAAATTTAGATACTTCTCACTTAATTTCTAGTCAGTCAGATATTTTTTAAAATAAAAAAATTATTTATATAAATTTTTTTAATGTATTTTTTAAATTAAAATTTTTTTAAGTAAAAATTAAAAAATTTATGCATCCATGTAATTAAATAAATAAAAAACTATGTATATTAATAAATAAAAAAACCATAAACGATAACTAAAACTAAAAATAAAAATAAAGAAATTATGAGACAAATATAAATTAATATATTTAATCTCGCAAGTTAGGATATTTACCCAGTTGTTTTTGTTAAATTTATTTATTAAAATATTTTTTTATTTAAGCAAACGATAATAGAAATAGAGACACAAATTAAATTGATTGAATAAAATAAAAGGGAAAAAAACACTATGAATGGCTGCACATATTAGAAATATTATTTAAAAATAATTTTTTTTAATATTCAAAAATAAAATTCATTTATATAAAAAATTAAAAAAATTATAGATGAATCAGAAAAAAAAATCTTCAAAATTTAAATGTCTATAAAAAATAATTGTCATTTAAGAGAGGCTCTCCAAACAAATAATGCCATGATAATCACAAACGCGCCATGGTAAAATTAGATAATTCACACTTAACAGAAAAGAAAACCATATAAAAAAAACATTAACTTTATAAAAGAATTCGAAAAACAAAAAAACAAAGATTATGCGCTGCTGAGTTTGACAAGTTAGGCCAGCACATCTAAGCCTATTTCATCAAGGCCCGCGCAACTACGCCCTTATTTTTTTAATTGCAACTAGAGAAGATGATATGTTGTCCGCTCCAAATTTTAAAAAAAAAAAAAAAAAATGGGGCTTATGTTTTTTTTTTAATCAAAAACCTGTTTTCAACTTATTTTTTACCCGAAATCATAATAAGCCTATTAATAACCTCAAAATAACTAAAAAAACCATCCTAAAAATCAAAATCAACCTGAAATAAAAAATCAAACCAAGCTCATTTATGTATTTTCATGAACTTTAAAGAAAAAAAACACTTAATATGAATTCTCCTCATAAAATGGAACCATTTGATACAAACATTGATCGTTTTGGTGGCCTAAATCGATGTCAATGATATTTTTCTCTCTCTACTACCGAAATCCAATGATCTATCTATCTCTCCTCTCTCAACTAGGAACTAAAAAACAATAAAATTAATTTTTTTTACCAAAATTGAATTTGAAAAAAATTGAGGCACCAAAATCTTATAATTTATGTTATTTTTAAAATTAAAGGATCAAAGTGTAACTTTTCCAAAACTTCTAGCACGCCACCTATGCTTGATACCTTTTTAATTTTTTTTCATATTCTTCCAATTTCACCATTGCCTAAGAAATTAAAATCAATTGGCCTTCATTCAGGATCAAATTACCCAAAATAAACCTTGGAGGACCAAAATGAATTTTTAAAAAACAAATAAGGCCATCCACAGCCTTTTGTAAGGGGTGAACAATGTTGGTTATATAGTGTTCACTCCACACATTTTACTTTTTAAGTAACAAGTGCTTAGCTTACATGTGTTCAGTATTGCAGCACAAGATGTGTTTTTAAAAGTACATTTTTAATTAATAATATATTAAAATAATATTTTATTATTATTTTTAACATCAACACATTAAAAAATACTTAATAAAATATTAATTTGATATTTTTCAAGTAAAAAATAATTTGAAAAATAATAGCAAATACAATGCCAAACAAGCATAAAGCTTAATATAAATTCTTTCTCACGATCTACAAGAATACAGTTATCTGTTATGTTTTTTGTTAAATGTCCAAGTGCTTTTGGAAAAGAAAAAAATAAAATTTTCTTTCTTTTAGTTTTATGCACATTATTAGATTAGATCAGATTAGATACTACACTAAAACTCTTAGATAAAATATTGTAGTTTTGTTTTTATTCATCCTCAAACCTTTTTTTTCTATGTCCAAAATTAATAAACAATTTATCAAAATTTGTAAAGGATGAGAAAAGTTAAAAATAAAAGGGTCAAAGTGTAATACACGGAGAAAACCCATGTCCAATTTAAAATTCAAAGAAAAAGTTCTTTTTCATCCTCATATTTTCATTTCTCTTACTTTATACTCCCTAAATGTTTTGTAATTTTAATTTTATTTTAAAAGTTTATTTTCTTTACATTTCAGTCTTTAAGTTTGAGATATGAGTTACAAAGCCATGAGAGCACTTAAGAACAACATAATACAAGTACCAACAATAAATAAGAGAACACTTATGAACTTTTTAACTGCAATTCAAGGGCTAACACTTCAAGTAGTTTGAACTTTCAAGATCGTTGATTATTGAATTGCATAAGTGACTCATTCCCCTATACTAATAATACATAAAAGGTGCATGAACAAACTTACATAAATGACTTATCACGTGGTATTTTGCTACTTAGTAAGACAAGAAAACAATGGTTGCCTGTTATGAAATTTCTAAAGATTCAACCTCTAACTAGCTAGCCTTTATTGGCTTGGGTGGATTGCTTTGGATTTGGATAGAGATGTTTTCTCTAGTTCATTGAGTTAGTTCAACAAGCTAGAACATAGTGAAGGTTTAGTTGTTCTTTTAGGGAAGGAAGTTAAATTTTAATTAGTCATCTTATCATAATAAAATGAATTGGGTTGAGTTTTTTTTTAACCCATTTTGGGCTATTTGATTCCATCATTGAGTCTCTAAAATGTTTTTTAAGGTTTTGTTGTCAAATGATTGAGAATTAGATTTTTAAATCCAAAAATCATCGAAGTTTATAAATGATGTATCATTTGTTTTTTTTAAAAAAAAAACAATGGTTTTGGTTATGATAAAATTGGGATTTAAAGATCAAGAAGCATTTATGAGTTCTAAGAGTTTAAAGTGATAAACTAAAATTTATTGAACTTCCATCATGCGAGTTTGACTTCTATTATCAACTTTTGTCTAATTGTTTTTCTCATGGTTAGTATAATTATTATCTATTGTAATCTTTAGAAAAATGTAAACAAGTTTACAAATCTTTTACTTAATTAAAAAGAATTCATAATCACCAATAAAAATAAATAAATTTCATTATCTTTCACAATGTTTTCTATTTGAAAATTAAAGAATTTTTCTCTTAAAATTGAGATGAATCATTTTTATACTAAGATCTTTTAGCTTAAGAATCTTTCTTCATTAAAAAACAACCAAATATTTTACTCAAATTAAAACACCTACATTTCCTAATTAGATATCAATGAATTTCAAGTTCGGTTTTTTGTGATTTTTTTTAAAACATTTATCCATGTTATGTTTTTCATGGACTTTATTTTTTTATCATATAATTAAAATAAAAATAGTTTAATAAAATAAATCAAACCACTTTCCTTTTTTGGGTTCTTTTATTTATTTATTTCATCCTTCAAAGTTGGGGTTTTATTAAAAAAATGATTTTTTTTAATTTTATCTTTTAGCATTTAGTTTATTTTGAATTGGTCTTTGTGATATATTTTTCTTTGGTTTCTATAGGATTAATTTTTCTAATTTGCTTTATATAAGGTATCATAATCTCATAACTTAGGTAACAAATTCGACGAGTTAACCCAGATTAATCCAATATGTCTCTATTTCAATATTTTTTAAAAAATGTCATCTTGAGTTTTGTTTTTAAATCCAAACCATATTATTACCAGTCGTCTAAGTTGTCTTTGAACACATGGTCTTTCTTTTGTTTTGGGTTCTTTTGTTTATTTATTGGTCATCTAGGTTTTGTTTTTTGTCCTTTGATTTTGATTTTTTATTTTTTCTTTCCAAAAGGGTTCTAGTTCAATCAATAATATAATGTGAGGTAACAACCTAGTACTATGCTAAAACGCCTAGGTAAAGCATAATAGTGGTGATTTTTTTATCCCTACACTATTCTTTTTTAATTGCATCCTTTTATGCCAAAAAATAATGGCTAATGTTGTTACCCATTTTAGGCCCCCGTAAAAATATACAAAAAAATCAGTAAAGAAAAAAACCAAAAAAATCAGGAAAAGGAAATACAAAAAAAAAGTTGAAAAAAATAAAAAACAATATCAATGGAGAGAACATGAATAACACCTGAAAATTATCAAATACTAGTTAGAGATAATCAAAATATACAAGGATAAAAAAATTTACAGTCCAATATGGACTAGTGAAGGCCTATTAAATTGGAAAATTAAATTTGAGAATGAAAATTTAAAATTAGATGCTTAAAGACTCAATTGGAATTTTTTATGGTATAATTAAATTTGGTGAAGGCTTAATTGCAAGAAAAATTAGTTTTTTTTTTTTACTATAATTTAGGGTTCAATTGGAAGAAATTGAAGTTTAGAGGTCAAATCTCAATTCTAAAAAGTTAACTTGGTCAAATCAGGAACTTAATTGTATAAATATTGAAGTTTAATGGGTAATTAGAGACTTGATTGAAGAAATTCAAAATCAAGGACTAATTTGTAAAAGGCTCAAGACTTCATGAACTAGAATCGATAGAATCACAAGCCAAATTAAAAAACAAATTGAAAGATAAATGATCAATTGAGGGTCAACATGCACAAATCAGAAACCAATGATGAAAATGAAAACAAAATGCTAAACTATAAGGGTGGTAATTGAATTGGCAAAGACAAAATCATATAAAATTAAAAGTTAAAGGGTAATTAAGGATATATTCAAGAAGATTTGAGAGTTTAGAGACTACATTGAATTTTGGCCAAATACCAAATTAAAAACCCTAATGTCTCGGTGGCTTACCTAGACGACACGTTGTCTGGTTCATGTTTAAAACACACTGTCTAGAATAGAGGGTAAACAACATTTCGTCTTCCCATTATTTATCTTTTTCTTTAGGCGCTTCTGGACTGATCGATTTTGCATCTTCAAACTAATGAATGTGAAGTTACAGACATCTAAATTGAACAAGGTTGGATTCAAATGAGATGTGTGAACCTTTTATACCAATTTCAGGTGGTCTCCGATGATGTTTTCATTAGAATTGCTCTAGCAAAGCCTCAAAAGTGAGCTTACACAAGGATTTCTTAAGTTTTGAGTATGGTAAAACTAAACTTTGCAAAAGAAAAGCATAAAGGGAAAACAACTATTAGTGAAGCTTTGAAGGTATAAAATTCCTCTAACCTAGGAGGTGATGTCCATGAGGCATACCCTAGCTCTCCCTTGCATGTTTTAATGATATTTTGGATTTATTTTGGTGTTATATTGTGTTGAGCTTGGATTTTAATTAATATATAAAAATATTATTTTTCTTTACTTAATCCTGTTTTGAGTTGGTTGTTAATGTTTGCTAATTATTTAGAGAATTTTTGGATGATTGTATTTTTTAAATGGAATAGTTTTGGGATCTTCCAAAGATGGCATGAGCATTTTGATGTTGTTTTTATGTATGTTCTTGGTTTCTAGGATTGTATGTGTAACAGTCTGGCCCAACATATTATATATTGCCCGCTTTAGGCCTTACCGCCCTCACGGTTTTATTCCTGGTGACACGAGCCCACTTCTGAGCCTGACGCTCCAAAACGCATACAACATGTTAGCAACCAGCACTACTAATAAGGCCAGTTACCAAACCCTCACCCGCTGATGTGGGATATTACAATCCACCCTCCTTAAGGAGCCCGACGACCCCGTCGGCACAACTGGACAACCAATGAGGTCGGCTTTGATACCAAATGTAACAGCCTAACCCAACATGCTGTATATTGTCCGCTTTGGGCCTTACTGCCTTCACAGTTTTGTTCTTGGTGACGCGAGCCTACTTCTGAACCTGACGTCCCAAAACGCGTACAACATGTTAGCAACCAGCACTACTAATAAGGCCAGTTACCAAACCCTTACCCGCCGATGTGGGATATTATAGTGTGAGTCATATTAAATGTTAAAATTCTAGTTTTGAACACAAAATTGTTGAATATGTTTGTTGTTTTAATTTAACAATTTTAAAATTGGGATATTAAACATGATTACAATGATTTAATGTTGCTTGTTGTTCATGTTAGTTCAATTATATGTAACAATTATAATGTGGTTTGTATGAATTAAAAAGGCTTGATTTTAGGGCTTGGAATGCATATTCTGGGTTTGGGAACAACTGAGAATTTTTTAAGTTTTATGGATCTTTGTTCTTCATGTTCTTAGGAAGAACATTGTATTAGTTCATGATTTGGACCAGTTTTGCTATAATTCCTTGCACCGACAACTTCATTAGTTTTGATTAATCAATAATAAAGGGTTAATTTGTATCAATAATCATGATTTTTTGAGTTTTAATCCTAGAGTTTTGTTTTTGCATCAAAACCTATTTTGATCAAATCATGATTATTGGTTGATAATCGTTAATATTTGATGCTTAATTATTTTTCAGTGATTGATTTCCAACATGCCTATATCTTTGGTTTGTTTATATTTGGTCTGAATCTTGATTTATGTTGTTGGGCATATTCTCTATGTTCTTGAGTTTTTCTGGATTTTGATACTTTTTTGACAAAACTTTTCATGTTTTTGTATATGTTTTAAGTTTTGATTTGGTTTTTTGTTCAAACTATTGCTTTTTTATTCGATTTATAGTCGAACCAAATATTTTGGGTCAACCTGATTAGGTCAAATTCGAGTAAGATGTGTAAGGCCTTGTTTGATTTTCAACCTTTTTTATTGATAAATTTTTGGCCAAGGACATGTTTGGTAAACATGCTCTTAAGTCTATTTTGACAGTTTTATTTAAAGAAAAAAGGTTTTTGCTAAACAAATCCTTATTGGATTAATTCTAACCATTTTAAGACCCAGATTTAGCATCACATTTATTTTCTAGATATAGTAAATTCCTAACATTCTGAATAACAAACTAATTGTTATTAGATTTTTGTTATTTTGATCAAATCTTAATGAATAATCATAAACCTGTAACGATATTTATTTTTGCATTTTAAAAAAATGATAAAAATATAATTTTATTTTTAAAAAAATATATATGAAAAACATTTAGGATTTGATCGTATGCATGAAAAATTAAATATTTATATATGTGTGTGTGTGTTTAAAATAACTTTTTTTAAATTAATTTTATTAGATATTTAAGTTTCTAATCAAGATTTATTTATTTTTATCTTAAAAAAATATTATAACAAAGTACGCAACCTAATAAATACATGCAACCAAAATAATAATTAAAGATATTTCTAAATTATTAAAATATAATTTTTTTTGTAAAAATAATATTAAAATATAGTAATCAATATATTCACCACATAAAATGCATAAGCAAACCATGAATTAAGACATCATTTAAGAATTTCAAAGAATTATAAAAATTAAATTATAAATAACTTTGACATCCTATTTGTATAATATTTCATGAATAATTAATTTCATTTTTTTTCCAATCTTAGTCTTGAATATTGAATTTTTATGTATTTGTTTTTCAAACTTCATTAATTTTAAATATTATTAAACACAATAAAATTTAAAATTTAAATTATGAGTTTGACAGATTAACTGGGGTTAATTTAATATATCTCCATTTCTATGTAAAAAAAAATCATTTTATAAATTTTTTATTTTAAATTTTGTTGGTATAGTATAGTGAGAGAAGTAACCTAGTATATATTTAAACAATCCCCTATCATTAAATTCGATTTCAAGCTGAAAACAACTCTAACCAAACATAAAAAAACAGCATTAATTTTTTCCATAAACAATTTTCAGATGTAACACCCGACCTGTAAGTAAATGACAGCATCATTTTGCAACAGAACCATTCTTTTCCAGATGGGTCACCAATATCCAATCCAGTAATGACAGATGGACATAGAAAATGGAATGGTCAAACCTTAATTTAGAGAGGATGATGTTGCACGGTATTTGACCCAGACCAGCCGTTTTGGACTTGTATTCTCTCCCTTCCTGCGCTATCCTTCTCCATCGGGCTAGGAACCGGTCAACAAGCATGACGAGCTCAGGTCCCACCACGGATTCATTGACTTTTCATTTGCGAAATATGCCGGCTCCTTCTATTCACACTCCGTTTAGTGGGGTCCAAAGTCATAGCCTAGAATCTAGATAGAAAAACGCGTTTATTGTAGCTTCTTCTGCTCTCAGAAGGAATATATATATAGCGTTTATTGTAGCTTCTTCTGCTCTCATAATTAATATATATATATATATATATATATATATATATATATATATATATAGTGCTGTTTTTTTAAATTTAATTTTTTATTTTATTTTTAAAAATTATTTTAATCGTGGATGCTGTAGTTAAATTTTTTTTTTTCGTGAGGTTTTTTATAGCTACCGCATAAAGCATGCTAATTAGGTACAACTAGTTGCATGACCCGCGCGATGCCGCGGGTCAATAATTTTTGCATAAAAATATTAAAAAAAATTAATATCTAAAAATATTAGGTCTTTTTACAAAACTATACCCAAGAGTCTTGGGTGTGGCTGCAACGCTTGATCCAAGAGTAATATTTATAATATTAATAATAACATTAAACTTGCATGATCCAAGTTTAAGTGGGTCTGAATACAATACCAGACCCAATAATCTTGGATGTGCGTCTGGCTGCAAGGTCGTGTCATAAAAGTGTGATAATTAAAAAGAAAAAACAAAGAAAAAAAACCAAACTGAAGAAAAAAAATAATGAAGAAAAAGAAAAAAATCTGAATTAACTGGGTTAACACTTCAAACGGGTTAACCCTTCAAACCTTGGATGCGTGTCGTGAAAGTTTGATAACTAAATAGAAAAAAAAATTGACAGGTTAACACAAAATTAACAGGGCTAACCCGTCAAACCAGGTTACCCTTTTGAACATTAACAAACTAAATTAAATAAAAAAATAATTAAAAAGAAAAAAACAAATAAAAAGGCATCAGCCATTTCACTGTGTGCTACAGTGCGCAGTCCACATTTAAAGGCATAAAAACAGCAAAAAAACAAAAAGAAAAACTAAAGGCATCATTCGATAACTAAATAAAAAACATTTAATATTGATGAACTAAATTAAATAAAAAGAAACAATAAAAGAAAAAAACTATAAGAAGAAAAAATCTAACAAAGAAAAAGAAAAAAAATCTAAATTAACTGAGTTAACCTGTCAAACCTGAGATCCGTGTCATGAAAATCTGATAACTAAATAGAAAAAAGTTTAATATCAACAAACTAAATAAATAAAATTAATTAAAAAAAAAACATCAGCTTTTTCACTGTGAACTGCACTGTGCAGTTCATAGTGAAAGACATAAAAAAAGCAAAAAAAAAAGCTAAAGGTTTCAGCCTTTTCACTGTAGACTGCGTACAATATTAAAAGATAAAATCAGAAGAACAAAAATAATGAGAAAAAAAGAAAAAAATCTGAATCAATGGGGTTAACCTGCCAAATCAGGTTAACTTGTCAAACATGAAATTCGTGTCATGAAAGTGCGATAACTAAATAGAAAAAAGATTTATTATTAATGAAATAAATTTTTAAAAAATATTAATTAAAAAAGAAAAAGCAAAGAGAAAAAAAAACCTATAGGAAGAAAAAAACTAATGAAGAAAAAGAAAAAAAAATCTGAATAAACTGAGTCAACCCGTCAAACCTGGGATCCATGTCATGAAAGTCTGATAATTAAATAGAAAAAATTTTATATTCAAAAATTAAATTCAAAAAAATTAATTAAAAAAGACAAAAAAAAACTAAAGTCATCAGTTTTTTCACTGTGGATTGTACTATGCAATCCATAGTAAAATACTTAAAAAGAAAAAGAGAAAAAAAAAATAAAGGCACACGCCACGGGTTAAATTTTTTTTTCTTGCATAAAAAATATCAAAAAAGAGTAAGATCTAAGAGTATTAGGTCTTTCTGCAAAGATATGCCCAAGAGCCTTTAGTTCAGCTGTAATGCTTGACCCAAGAGTAATATTTATAATATTAATAATAGTATTAAACTTACAAGAGTCAAGTTTAAGTGAGTTTGGCTGCAACACCGAACCCAAGAGCCTTGAATGTGGGTCTGGCTGCAAGGTCGTGTCATAAAAGTATGATAATTAAATAGATTAATTAAAAAACAAAGAAAAAAAATCAACAGGAAGAAAAAAATTAATGAAGAAAAAGAAAAGAATCTAAATTAACTGGGTTAGCCCTTCAAACCAAGTTAACCCGTCAAACCTGGGATTCGCGTCATAAAAGTTTGATAACTAAATAGAAAAAAAAATTAATGGGTTAACCTATCAAGCCTGGGATACGTATCATGAAAGTCTGATAATTAAATAGAAAGAAATTTAACATTAAAAAACTAAACTAAATGAAAAAAATTAATTAAAAAGAAAAAAAACAAAAAACAAATTTCGGGTTAACTCATCAAACTTTAAAAAAAGCAAAAATAATTCTGGGTTAACTCGTCAAACCAGGTTAACCCTCCAAACCCGGGATCCGTGTCATGAAAGTCTGATAACTAAAAATAAAATTAACATTAACAAACTAAATTAAACAAAAAAATTCATTAAAAGAAAAAAAACACAAAGAAAAAAAGCAAAAAAAAAAAACATATAAAGGTATAAAAAGCAAAAAAAAAAAAGAAAAAATATTAAAAACAAAAAAAATAGCTTAGCGTTTCACTGTGGACTGCACAGTAAAACACTGAACAGTTTTAGTATATGTTATTAATTAAAAAAAAATTCAGATTAACTCGTCAAACTCGGGATCCGTGTCATGAAAATCTAATAAGTAAATAAAAAAAATTAAAATTAACAAAAAAAATTAAACAAAAAAAATTCATTAAAAAAAGCACAAAAAAAAGCAAAAAAAAACACCCATAAAGGCAAAGAAAATAAAAAAACCGAAAAAAATAGAAAAAAAAGAAAAAAAATAGAAAAAAATATTTTAAAAAATAAAATAGCTTAGCGTTTCACAATGGACTGCACAGTAAAACACTGAACAATTTTAGTATATGTTATTAATTAAAAAAAAGCAAAAAAAAA
>Ga0325411_1005651_pt1 | contig 13819 bp, 12 predicted proteins | sample PopdelMetagenome_13_FD_206181 | JGI IMG/M metagenome (GOLD analysis project Ga0325411, IMG submission 206181) | Populus deltoides microbial communities from Bellville, Georgia, United States - Xylem-PdIQD-R4 | ecosystem: Host-associated > Plants > Phyllosphere > Stem > Wood/Secondary xylem... | reverse complement strand
AAATTATAATTGTTAGGACAAAACTATATATTATAAAAAAACAAAATTAAGCCTAAAATCACCTTTTTAACCTTCTCACCGTTGAACTTGTCATTGGTCCAATCAATATCTCTAATGATTCCTTTTGTGTGATTATATAAAATTGCTTCTCACTCTCGCTTGCATCATAATACAAATTATTATTCATTAGTTGCAATGGCCTAATCCTTTTATAAGAAGAGAGCATACTACTAATTACTTAATTAGTAATTAATGATTAATGGCCTGAACTAGATTCCTAACTAATTCTCGGCCCACCACAAATTCGCTCGCAAACAATCTTAACTAACTCTCGGGTAAAAGGTTATAATAGTCATACCAGACTCTCTTTCCCGCCATTTCCCATCCTTTTTCTGTTAAAAGTGAACTGTGCAACCCATTCTTCTCTTCTGCCCTCAGAAACAATAACCAGAGAGAAATTGAAGAAAGAAGAAGAGAAGATGTTGACATCGATCTTTGGAATCGGAAACATGAGAAAACTGAGCTTTCTTGTATTCGTTATTTGAGTTTTGATCTCTGTCAAGAACCAAAATGCAGAGATCAAGAAGAACTCATGGCCATATTCATCGTGGGATTCCTTTCCTTCCATATTCTTGTCTCCTTTGTCGTTTATGGAAGAAGAAGAAGAAGTAGGGCATTCAAATCGGTCACTTGAGTATGATTTCTATCGTGATTCGTGCCCACAGGCAGAGACAATCATTCTCAGGGTGGTTCAGGAGCTTAACAAAGTCAACACCAGAGTAGCTCCTGCTCTTCTAATGCTTATGTTCCATGATTGTTTCATTGAGGTTGATGATCTTGATCTTTCTTTTTGTTGATTCCCTGACGAGGGTTTTTGTTGTACTGAGATGTTATTGCTTAGTTCTTGATTTCTATCTAAAGCATTGCTCATCTAGTTTGAGGGTTTCAATTTTTCAGTTTTGGTTGGCAATTTTCCATTTGTTTACAATTATTGATTGAAGATTTCTTATTTGTAATTTGTAAATTACAAATTATTGACCGAGAGAATCATTCGAGGGTTTTTCAATTTTCCATTTGTTCTTATTTCTTGCTGATTAGTTTTACACGTGCCTTGTTACATCTGTGATCTTGATGTGATTCTAAATATGCAAGAAAGTTCATCTATGGTCTTCATCTTATTGCAAGTAGACCTGACTTCTTCTGTGAATCGTTCTTTTCAGGGGTGTGATGCGTCTGTTTTCTTGGATGCTGCTATAGGCATTGATTCGGAGAAGGACTCTCCTCCCAATCAAAATTTGAAGGGATTTGATATAATTGACAAAATCAAATTAGAGATTGAAAAGGTGTGCCCAGGAGTTGTTTCCTGTGCTGATGTTGTTGCTTTAGCAGCCAGAGAAGGTGTTGTTCTGGTATATACATCATTCTGTCCCCTACTGATTTCCTGCTCACTAATTTGATAATAATCCATGGAGTTTGCAGATCTCATGCTGGTGGTCCATTCTATCCACTCTATACTGGCAGGAGGGATGGCACTCTTTCTTTCCGAGATGTTGCAACACATCAACTTCCTTCACCCAATGCTGATCTATCTGAAACCCTTGCATCTTTCGCCTCTAGGGGTTTCGATGAAAGAGAAACTGTCAGTCTCCTGGGTACCAATCTCTCCTCTATAGTTTGGTTATTGCTATCTCTGGCATTCTTGCTGAAAAAATACAAGTAACAGCTCAGAATCTGAAAGCTTCTAGCTGCATCCTTGCCTTGCTTGCAGGTGGTCACAGCATAGGAGTAATCCACTGCAAATTCTTCCAAAACCGTCTCTACAACTTCAGTTGGACTAATAAGCCCGATCCATCTCTGGATACTGGATTTCTTAGCCTATTGAGATCAAGATGCAACAACAATAACTCATCAAAGGAAGCTCCACCTTCACCTTCGCCTTCCTTCAAAGCCCCACCATCATCATCATCTGCACCGTCGACTTCCTTTGATGGGACCAAGTCATCATCAACAGCACCGTCACTTTCTTGTAGTGGATCGCCATCTTCATCATCCAGCACATCAGCAATGAGGGGCTCCCCATCATCATCGACAGCACCATCACCTTCCTTGAAAGGCTCAATATCTTCCCCGCCCTCATCATCAGCACCCTCATCAGCTTCCTTCGAGGATTCACTGCTTTCCACACTGGAGGAGCCAGGAATGAATATGGCCTATGAGGGACCAGGAGTAGATTTTGGCACATTGCACTACCACGGTCTTTTGCAAGGTAAAGGAATCCTTTATGCTGATCAGCAGCTAATGGCTGGGGTAGAAACGAGGATTTGGGTACGAGCATATGCTTCTGACATCTCCTTGTTCCACCGAGACTATGCGCTAGTAATGATGAAGCTCTCAAATCTCAGAGTTCTGACAGGATCAACAGGCCAAGTCCGGCTCCATTGTTCAAAGGTGGCATGAGAGAATAGTAAGAAGTGAAAGGAGAGTGTATTTAGTTGTCTAGCCTACTTTTTTGGCTTTTGCGCTCTTTCAAATTGAATCTACATCATAGAATCCCGGCCTTTGAACTAGTTTCAAATGCTCTGAAACTTGGATTGATTTGTGTTGCCATTTAATTTTTGTATCCGAACTATGAGAAACCCGCTGTTGGTTAATTGTTGAACAGATGCTGTAAATGGAAGTGAATCTTTTCTTGGTTATTGATGGTTTAATTCATCACCATACTAACAGGCCTTTAATTGAGGCCATTATAGCCATATGGCGTGTGATATTCTATTGATTAAACGAAAGCCAGGCCTTTAATGCAGAGGTAAAAATGAAAACTTGAGCCTGAAGAATATAATTCTTATGATCTCTGACTTTGTTTTGCTTATATATTGTTAAGAACATTCATGGCTAGATATTTAAATTAACAATACACTTGCCCTTTAAGGCAGGTTAATTCTCAAACCCAAGTTCTGAAACATATTTTGGATCCTTGAGTAAAAAACAGGCTCAAGTATAGCAATCCAGGTAAACAATATTCTACAAAGATGACTATCAAAATCATTTTGTAAACAAGGCACACTCAGAAGAATACAAACAAGAAAATATAATCCATATGCACAAGAAATAACTCACGAACATTGGAATCTATAGCCTAATTGATTCGATTCTTCGCTTTGAACTGTTGATGCTGGCAGACGCCTGTGGTACAGAAAATTCTGTATACAAGTTGGTGAAAAATTTGTCGACAATGTCTTGGTACACAGGACTTTTGAGACGAGAATAGTAGTGGAGTGCCTCCTCTACATCCAAAACATGTTCTACATTACTGACATCCATCATTTCCAATTCCTTCATCTTCTGTGCTAAGACGTAACCGCTTTCATTAATGTTCTTTGAGCTTTTTTCTTCTGCTTTTTTTGGACGAAAAATCTTCTTATTCTTCTCTTCCTTTCCTTGTTTCTTCCTCTGCGGACCATTGGCAAGGTTCCTGCCAGTTTCATTACTCACATCTTCATCTCTCATAGGCTCTTTTGACGCCATTAAACTATTGCCCTTTCTCTTCATTGCCTTTTCCAGATCACACTCCCATTCGTTGCAAAAATCTTCATAGTACTGATCTGTCTGGTAATTCTTCACATTGCCGCCGCCGCCGCACGAGAAGGGGTTGAAAGAACCGTGCTTGGTTAGCTTGTGGTACCCACCAAAGAGGATAGACTTGAGGTTTTGGATGGTATTGTGAAGGAACTTCTTGGTGTTATGAATGGATTCTCTTAGCTGCATTGGCTGCTGCTTTAGTATTGTATTGCAGAGAAAAAGTCTTGTTTATCTCTTAGTGACCCTGACTGCAAGAACAGACAAAGCTCTATTCTGTTTGGTTTCTTTTCTTCCCTAAAAGTGTCTTACAAGTACAGATAGGGAAGAAAAAGACAGCTGAAGGTTACTCAAGGTTGACAAGAGATAAAGACAGTAGAGCTGAAGGCAAAGTTACACACAGTGCCTTTTCTTTTCGTCTCTATCTTCAAGAAACAAGTAATTAGAAGCCACAGCAACCACAGGATTTTCAGATGATAGATCAGTGGTAGATATTGGTGTGAATAGAGATCTAATTTATGCCTCTACCATGAAAAGAAAAGACATGCCACTTGAGCAGCAAAAGATGATTAATAAATAAAGAGCAAGAGAGAAGAAGACTAGGGAATCCTTCCTCCCTTCCTTCCCAGTGATCATGAACGCTTTATATATTTTGACTCTTTGTAGTCTAAAGTGCAGTTCTATTTGATTACGTGCAAAGCTAAAGGTAGCGTGGTTGGTGGAAAAGGCTAATTATTCCTATAATCCATGTTACTCAACCACCACTTAATAGCAGTTAGCCTTTTTTTTTTTTTCCTTTGAATTTTGGACCCTTGAAGCCAACGGTCCTCGTTGCTTGAGTTATATCAATGGACAAAATATCTTGAGCTTTTGCCACAGATTCTTGCCATGCTTCCTAGATCAGAAATAAGCCCTGTCTTGTTTAATATTTTGAGATTGTTTGGATTTCAATCTAGAACAAAGAATTTATACGTAAATAGAAAGAAATGAATGATATTCTCGTGATGCAATTAAATCCTCCATGGAATCATCCCTCCTTGCATTTATATGTGTGAGATGCGTGGACCCTAAATGTGCTGTGAGGTTGGTGCCTAGGGACCAACACCCAGCTAATAGCAAGATAAGGTGCATTTACATTTTCATGCCAGAGCTGCAGAGCAGTCACTTTCTCACAGTTGCCCAAGTGACAACCCTGCCACCAACCTACTATTAATAGCATGATCCTTTCTCTTGTTTTTTCAAGTTTAAATACGGTATTTAGAAATTTATTAAACTTCAACTAATCCGGTCCGGTCGAGCCGGGTTAATTTTGTAAGAGATAAAGACTCGATCTCAAGACCTAGACAGGCCACTTTAACCACCATTGATTGGTAATTGCTATTGTGCATGCAATTACTAGGTGTAAATTGATCAAGATTTCACATGGGATGTAAATTTTGCTTGGCCAGATGCGGACTCAATACAAACATTTATCCATGCCCTTGAGGAATGCGAGCTGAGCTTTCTTCTGATGCAACCTTGTTTAGCTTACCCAAGTTAGCTTCTTTAAGAATGGCACAAGTCCATCATTCAGCTGCTTATAAATTTAATTTTACTCGTAAATCAGAAGATGAAACTCTCTCCCTAATTTAGGTCATTTACTACTCTATCAATTAAACTGCATCACTTTACCTTGGAAGTCCATGCAACTCGATACTGGAAGAGTCGAGGACAGCAATAACATCCCTCATCCAAACTTGCAGTGTTCCATTGATAAGGAGCCCATGGAGTACTTTCAATTCAATAAAATACTGAAGTAAATATTTCCTTGCTTCATTAACTCGCATCATTACTTCTCTCACACAGCACACTCACATAAATAGCCTTTTCATCCACTCATAGATAACTGTCTGTCATAAGAACAAGAAGCATGGGATCATACCTCAATCCCAGGGCAGAACACAAGTCATGAGAGCTGCATTCTTGCGATGATTTGGTAGGGTAATTGCTGCATAACAAACCAATTGTACGCATCTGGTCTATCTGAATTGTCCAAAAACGATTTTCTAACTTCATAAGATTTCTGCAAATACATAATAAGTAAATAAATGAATTTATCAGAAATCACTCCTCTGTTCTGGTTGACTGAAAGTTAATCTGCAAACTTGAAGAAACTATTTTTATTGAAAGATCATCAAGAAAAATCCAAGAACAATATCTTTCCATGAACAGTTTCTAGTGTTGAGGAATCCTGTTAGTCATGCAATCACATATGGGCAACAATTGCAAATAGGATGCAGCCGCACATGTACCAGAGACGCATTCACACACCAAAATCAGAATAGTGAATTCTACTATCATAGTAAGTCACGGCAAATTTTGGAAATGGAGATGCCTCCAGCTATTAACATGCTCTATCAATTGTCTTTGTACATCTCACAAGTCACAATCGGCACTGACTATAAAAAAAGGGCATGCAGTATATACTATGCTAATGTCATCGTGAAGAAAAGGGGCTCGGTCATTGGTTTTCATTTCCAAAAAGATAAAAGAATGCAATCAACAAATTTACGTTGTTTGATTGTTAGAAGAGAACCTGAACAAGCCTAGTAATTTCACCTAGGCTCAAATGTCCGAAGTCTTTTTCCCACTTTGTTTCTGACCTTGTAACTTTCTGCTTCCTAAGAGATGCCTTCAGATACATAAAATTTTCAATTCAGATCTAAAATTGCAAGTGTTGAATTTTTGTGTTCAGGTAGACTTCTGCAACACAATCTTATGAATCTCACTAATGTTAGGAACTGTTAGAGCAATGCTATTCATCGGTTGCCATCTTGCTGATGGTGAAAATTGCTTCAATAGTCCGGGAAGACATTCAAATGGACCTAATAAGCACCAAATATATATAAAGGCAAGATGAGAGCTAAAAGTAATGTTTTACAATGAAAATAACATCAGATCATGATTGAGGCATACAGTATATTCTAATTATTCACACAAGGATGTCATACAAGCACTATCCCTGTTTCAAGGATTCTTGGTTACCTACATGAATAATGTGGTCCAGGGATGAGACAAGAAATCCATCACCACCAATCATACTGAACCAAAGAAGATGAGCGCATTAATGGCTTTCATAGATCTTGTTCTGCTCCCATCTCTACAAGGGCTTAACGTAACTTTTTTCAGTAATGAAAAAGGTTATAGGGAATTTACAGCTTGTCGTTTCTGGTTTTTGAAGTAGAAAACTTTCAAATAGATAGGAAATTTAATTAATCCAAGATTCCAGATGGCCCAGCCATTTTCTAGAGGACCTATTGAAGGCTCCATAACAAAGCAAAATGCCAAACAAATATGCTGGATATCCCTTTATAGAAAGCTTCCCAGGCAGGGTTGCTATATCTAGCAAAAGTAGAAACGAGCCACTAAAATCATTGCCTTTTCAACTTTTCACAATATGCTTTAGTTATGCTATGATTTCATAGCCTTTGGCTCCTAGAGCTGATTCCCAGTAGAAAACCAAAGCAGCACAAAATTCAATGGAATGTTTTCTAAACCAGGGCAAAACACAAAAGAAGTTGAATACCAGTGAAATACAAACCAATGGCATCTAACATAAAATGTCAACGTAAAATTGACATGTTTGACAAATTTAAAGTATAGAATTCCACTTCCTGCCTCCAGAGGAGGCTCATGTGACGGACATACTATCTTCCAAAACATTGCATGTAACCAATAAAAAAAATAAAGGAAGGCTTGCTCAACCAAAGGTATGAATTATGCATTCTAATGATAAAAGAACCAAATAAGTTTGCCTTTATCTCTCTCCTTCACATTCCTAGTAGGTGCAGTACACTGTTATTTGAAATATCTTTGCACCTGAGGTAATATAGCTTTATCTATCTCCTGGCTAGCTGCAGTTCACACCTTATCATCTCTAGATTTTGGACTTACTTCAATAAATAGCTTAAAATATTTGCACATCCAAAAGCACATTGAATCACCAATGTGGTTTCCCAGAAAACCAGTGTTAGCATCAAAATCCAAAGCCAACCCAAATCACACTAACAACACGCAAGTAAATTCTAGTAATCAAGAATTGACCTCGCCTATTCCACACAATTATACACTCAAAACAATCAAGAACAGACATCATCCATTCCAAATCTTCAAATAACAAGCAAACCTGACAGTGAACCAGATATCTTCTCAATTAAAATATTCTAAGACTTGTTTTCAGCCACATTTTGTCACTCTGCTCAGATGAAGACTCCCTGCTCTGCTGCCATTAAGACTTCCCTTTGCATCCATATTATATTGCTAACAACAAATGCAAGTCTTCTCCAGGGAATAACCTGTCATTATCATCTAAGAACAGCTCAATTTAGCATTTAGTGAACCACACTTAAGTAGTGACATGGTAGAAAAATGGCAAATATACTATCAGCGTCATCATCACAAAATGCAAATTTCCAAAAGATGAACCTTATAAAAACCACACCCACCTTCATTTCTAATTCTTGATCACTCCTCTGCCATTGATCTAAGCGAAGCCCCTTCTTTCCTTTGTGTCTAATTGGAGCTACAGCTTTGAATGATCCTCTAGCAGATGCTGTCGAGCACTTCGCAACTCTAGGCATTACAACTAGGTCTTGAAAGGGACATAAACATAATCCATATGATACTCTATAGTTGTCTCATTATATCAGGCATAGTACACAGCATTTTGCAGGTTATATCCTTGTAGCACAACTTTCCATAAAAGTGAATTTTGTCACCAGCAAATTATGAGGAACCAGATCATGCAAATATAAAAAAACTCTACCATAAATCATTCGTGAGGTGATGAAGCTCGGCAAAATTGAATGGAGTCAAATCGCAAACGACACAAGATAATGATAAAAAGAGCCCAAGATCATACAGTAGGCAATTTAAACATTCAGAAATTTTACACTATAGAAACACGAGAATGCTGTCCACTCAAGCCATACATTTATTTGGAATATAGTGTTGACGCAGTTGATGAACACAAATAAAGAGTAAGTTCAAAAACTCAAGAAACTTGATGATTAACGTTAGATTTTACAACATACAAATCACCCAACACAACATCTAGTTTCTTACAAGACTGAACTTCAAGCAAAATCCAAACTAAACAAACAAAAACACTTGGTTTTTTTTTTCTTTTAAATAAAACATTCAGTCAAAGTTGGCCTCTCACCTTCTTCTCTCTTCCCCTCCTCCTCACTACCATTCTCTTCTTTCTTCTTCAGCCCATCACCCAAACAACCACCTCTCTCATTCTCTTTCTCCTCCACGTCACCACCAACCACGAGTACCTTATCCCCGTCCTCCTCAACCACTCCACCGCCTTTCTCAGCCACACATGATCCCGGCGTCTCCTTTCCCATCTCTATTCCCACCAACGCATCTGACGCTCCCGGGACCGGCGGCACACCGACCAGCTTGTCAGAAGCGAACTTAGCCCCCTCCGGCCAAGGGTCTTGGACGCATTCAGCGGATTCATCTTCGTCTGAAAAGATGGAGGTCGCACGTGACTTGACAGCAGAGGCTGCTTTGAGGAAGGCTTCTTTGATTAAGTCAGGCGGAAGGGCACAGTCCTCGAGGCCCGCGTCTTCCAGGCGAGGAGGCACGATCTGGTCAAGTAATCCAGTGCCTTCTTTTGTTGCCTCCATGAAATCCTGGACTACCACTCAACCGCAATCTCTTAAAATGTTGGCCTTTTTTCTTTTTTCTTTTTGCCTTGCTAGCTTTACCGACTTTTCCAGACAAATATAAATATTAAGGAAAAATAAGATGAGATTAAGAATGTAAAAAATATTAAAGAGATAAATTTTAAGAATATTTGATAAAAATTGAAAAAAATAGCAGACCATAATATAAATTAAATTAATTTTATATTTTATATATGATTACAAAAATACTATAAAATACATATTTATAGTTTAAAATAGAAATTAAAAAACAAACAGACTAAAATAAGTTTAAATTTAAAAGAGAGAAGCTTGCAAATACCAAAGATTTTCACTTAATTTAATATTTTTTAAAGTGTAATTGTGATATTTTTTAAAATATTTTTTATTTAAAAATATATTAAAATAATATATTTTTTATTTTTTAAAAATTATTTTTAATATCATCACATCAAAATAATCAAAAAAAATATTAATTTAAAATAAAAAAAATAAAAATTTTTAATTTTTTTTAAAATATTTTTATATAAAGTTAAATGTTAAAAGGAGTTGACCTCCTTTAAAAGTTTCCCCTCCTTAAAAATCATCCTAAACATGAGCCAAAAGGGTGAAAAGTTACCTTTACTTCATAAAATAAAGCACCCCCTAAAAATACAAAGAGCAGAAAAGCAAATAGAAAAAAATAAAACCATTACTAATTTCTTCGTTTTCTTTCAAAAAAAAAGAAAAAAAAACTAACCACCTATGATTACAAGTGAGCAAATTATAATTAGATTCAAGATATTGTGATCTTCAATTTTGTATTGAAAGGAAAAGTTTGATCTACATCTGTTGACAGCGATTCATTTCAAACAAACTCGACAGCCATTACAAGTAATATATAGTGATCGAAATGAATCATGATTACATGACAGAATACAGATACAAACTTTTCAAGGGGAGCACAACAAGATGAAATCCAGTTTTGCTTTTGGCGCCACTTGTACGATACAAAGATGAAGATTTTTAGAAACCAAATCAAAACATAGTGATGAAACTCGTATTGCTATAATTGAAAAACACAGCTGGGCAGCAAGTTCTTTCAACATTCGCAACCGGTGGATGTTTGTTGTCGCCCTCCACCCCCAACATCAATGGTGTCAGGAAGGTATCTGTCATCACCAACAAGCAAGAACAAAACAATCAGTTTGCATTTCATGACATTAATGCTTGGTTAAGTTGATAAAATTTGAAATCTAATTCCTTGGATTTTCCCAACGTGACAAGAATGCAGAGGGAATGCAGAGGGATTTTTTACGCTTACATTTCTTCTTCAGGTTCATTCTTAAGCGCATTTTTGGCTATACACTGAAATGCAGCATCCACATTGAAACCTTCTTTTGCAGAAGTCTCAAAGTAGGGTATGTTTCCCTTAGCAGCACACCATGCCTTTGCTTTCTTCTCAGAAACCTAAAGTTGATAAAATGACGTCAATGGGGAATCTTTTACTCAAGAGATCAACAAGAGAGTGGTACATTTCCCCCTCAACATTTCGGAAGGTGCACATTTTATGAAATGTTTTCAAATGTAAGGAAAATGCACGTCATGAAAAGGGAAAAATCATCCTACCACTCGACTATTGCCTCCATCAACATCTATCTTGTTCCCCAACACAACAAATGGGAAGTTTTCAGGGTCAGATGGACTTGCCTGCAAATTAGTACACAAGATATAATCTCCAGTAATTGTCTACAAACTATCAAAAGATCTGTCTAGCCTATTAGCAAATGGTTACCTGAATCAGAAACTCCTCTCTCCAATTGTTAAGATTGTCAAATGACTTCATGACATTCACATCATAAACAAGAACACAGCAGTCCGCGCCACGATAGAAAGCCACTCCAAGACTTTGAAACCTCTCCTGTCCTGCAGTATCCCATATCTGCACATATAGATATCAAGGCAGAGAACAAAGTTTACACAGCCAGCATTTCCGCTCAAGAATGGAAAATAACATATAAACTCAACTGATATGCCTTCACACTTCTGTATTTGTGGTTTAAAAACTACATAAAGTCATGCCATGACTGACTTATGGGAGGGCTTGAAGTTACATATCATGATCCTGCGTATTCAAGCTAATTTTTGTTCATTCGACAGAATTAAGATAAGGCAATATTAATTATCATCTGAGGTCAAAAGAACCTTATGGTTTTTTGTAAAATTCCCTTTCAAATTAACTTTCTTATATTCGTTTCCTACCTCCTACCATCAGTAGGACAACCACACAACTAAGAGTTTGGACCAGAACTTGGAATCATGAATTCATTTAAGCACACATCAACAGAAAATCTGGTCTGGGATATCCAAAAGCACAATTATAGCCAACATACTATAGGATAGCTTGTTTATACATCGTCCATCAAGCATCTAAATACAGGATGCAACCTAATAAATTATTCTCAGTCTCCTAATACATCAAACACCCTCTTCTTGGAGTCTTCTCCTCCTCCTTTCTGAATACAGGCTTTGACCCACTATGAGTAATTGAAATTGCAATTACCCATGAAACCGAAATAGTTGCATGCAAATCACATCCACCTAGAGGCAATGCCCTTCAAATCTTATGCTTCCATTCCTAGTAGCTAACTCCTTCTGTTCGCTTTTTCTATCTCTAGTATTTTAAAATTATATATCCTTAACAAATTAGCTGGAAACAATTAACAATAGCTACGAGTTAACCACAATTAACTTCAACTTAATAACACAATTTTGGATCTACTATAAATTTGATTCATTAAAACTAATGATCTAACAGAAAATAAATAAATAAATAAAGAACAAAAAATTATTATATGTACAGATATCAAATTAAATAAATAAAAAAGAAATTGTGTTTGGGACCTGTAATGTGAACATTCTATCCTCAAACTGAACTTCTTTGGTTAAAAAGTCAGCTCCTATTGTTGCCTTGTATTGATTACTGAACTTTCGATTCACATACCTAAAAATCCATACCAAAAAACAAAATTATTTAAAAAAGAAGGTAATTTTTTTTTAAAAAAAGGATCTATGTAGGTTCAGGAGAGTAATTACTGATTCATCAGCGACGTCTTGCCTACCCTGCATAATTTATCAAAACAACAATCACATTAGCCAAATTGAAAACATAAAATTGAGAATGGTAGAGGTAAGTGATAGAGTGTACCCGCTGTCACCGAGAATTATAACCTTCAAGAGCATGCGTCTGCGAGAAGCCATGGATTCCAGGAATCTGACAAGCCCCAATTCTGTATTAGTTTTCTTCTTCTTCTTTTTTCCCTTTCGAGGAAGTTTTAGGAAGAGATGTGTTGTTAATTAATTAAATTAATCATTGTTTCTAAAGAAAAGTCAAAAACACAGGTAGAAATCTCTTTTGGCCACCCACTTACGATGCCGGCTCCTTGAATTTCCTGCTTTCCAGGAATGCCCATGTTTTTTCCTTTAATTTACAATGAAACCCTTTTGTTTCTCATTTCCTAAATAAATTTAATAAAGAAAATTCAAAATGTACTGTACTAATCCTTCTTCTTCTTTTTTTGGAAACGAACCAACTTATAAAATACATATTAATTAGCTATGTTGTATTATTTACTAAAAAAATCATAAAATAAATTCAATTATATTCTTATTATATTTCCATTTTTATTGAACTTAAATCTTAGGATTGATATTTAAAATAATTTATTTTCTTAATATATTAATGGGGTGAAAAATGAGAGATTTTATGGTGTTATTGAGAAGAGATAGATATAATAATAATAGAGAAATAAAACAGGGGAATTATTTTTTTTATAGAATTGTATATGATTGTTTTTCTTTTATTTATCTCCTTCGTATTTATTCTTTCTAATTATTTTAGCACCATAAGTCTTTTCATGAAATATTATATATATATATATATATATATATATATATATATAAAATAAAAGAAAATGATCTTTACTATATAAGTGGCCCAATTAAGAATTTTTTTTTAGCGGTGGTAAATCTATAATTTTTAATTTTTTCAATGAGAATAAATTTTTTTATATTTTTTCTCTTTATACTTGATATTTTTATTATTTTACAATTGGTCCATTTATTTTTTTTCTTTTTTTTTCTTTACATTTTTTTTAAAAAAATATTATTTTTTATTCTTTACATTTTGAAATATTTATCACTCAGTCTATTTATATCATTTTTTTTTAATCTTTTTCTTTACACTTTTTTTTGAAAAAAAACTTTCTACACAAAATCAATCTAAGGAAATAGTGCTTCAATATAAAATTGTAACATTATTTTATTTTTGTATTACGTTCGAAATGAGCTTAAAATCTTATTATTTTTATTAACGTAGATGATCTTATTTATCTTTTATTGTATATAAGTATCGATTTTTAGATTTAAAGTTAAAATTTTTACTCGTTATCAAAAAATATGTTAATAATATCTATACATTAATTCTTTTGAGTTGAAAAAAAAATTATTTGACATGTAGCTAAGCGAGTTGAAGAGACACATGAATATTTTTGTTTTTGTATTCATTAACA
>Ga0325411_1005650_pt1 | contig 13820 bp, 7 predicted proteins | sample PopdelMetagenome_13_FD_206181 | JGI IMG/M metagenome (GOLD analysis project Ga0325411, IMG submission 206181) | Populus deltoides microbial communities from Bellville, Georgia, United States - Xylem-PdIQD-R4 | ecosystem: Host-associated > Plants > Phyllosphere > Stem > Wood/Secondary xylem... | reverse complement strand
CTACTACTACCCCTCGTTTGTGGATCTAGAGTTTACAATAATAAGAAGATGACATGAAAAAACAAGAGATAAGGGAAAACTTTTGAGGATTTTTCTCACGGCACGTGTTTTGGACTTCATAATTGTCTTTATACGATAATCCAATTCACTTGGTTTATCAGAATAATTTTTTTTTTGTATAGGTATTATACCAAACAAAAAACGATGCCAGCTGGGTGTTTCGAGTGACTGTCTTTATACGATAATCCAATTCACTTGCCTTCACAATTATTTTGGAAAATTCGTAATAGACTGTGTTTCGAGTTTTGTATCAAAAGAATGTGTATTGCCTTTGGCCTTTGCTATATCTATCCACTTGGTATATATGGTATCAAATAAGCCTCTAGCTACCAAAATGTTATCAACATTGAACTCAGGACGTAGCTACTTCTCTGTCCACAAAATTGCAAATGGAAAGACTCCTCTAGGACAACCTGTTTGGTGGTCCTTAATTTGATGCAAATTAATAGTGTTTTGCTTTTTTTTTTTCAAACATAGCATCTTAGCGTTGAAAGTTCCTCAGATTTGGATGCATTCGGAATTTTCATGCGACAAGCATTTCGAGTGACCATGTGAGATTTGGATGCATTCGGAATTTTCATGTCTGCGAAAAACAACTATCTATAGACAAGTCGGTACTGCTAGGATTTCTCACAATATTAAAAATCATGCCATAATCCTGGAGATCATGCTAATTAAAGATTGTGAAGATAATGCTAGTATTTATATCCTTTAATTCTAAAGATCATGCTAGGATTTGACAACATCTGTATGGAGTATAAATGAGATTGAAGATTATAGGATATTAGATCTTTAATTTAATTGATATCCAATTCAACCCTTCTAACTTGATTGAAGAAAAATAAAAAAATATTTGAGCTGACATGACCCAACACAAAAATCCGGATAGACTTGGCTGTTGATTTTTTCTATAAAAAATATGTTTTTTTAATTATAATAAAATCATTTTGATGCTTTAATTATTTTTTTATTAAGCAGGATTACCTAACTTGACGGATGACCACGTCAGGTTTTATAAGTAAGCTATCAATCTAATAATTAAAAGGTGCAAGTTCAAAGAATGTACTGTAATATACAGTAAATGTCGTCGTTGACAACGAGGAGAATATTCCTTACCATCCACTCACTTCCAAGAGACCCTTATGAGCCCTACGGAGAGGGCGAGGGAGATGGAAAAGATGGTGAATAGGAGCCATGTACTAGTAGTTCCACTGCCAGGCGCAGGCCACATAAATCCCATGCTGCAGTTCTCTAGGCGTTTGGTCTCCAAAGGGCTCAAAGTCACCTTCATAATCACCAAATTCATATCCAAGTCCAGGCAGCTTGGCTCATCAATTGGTTCCATTCAACTCGATACCATATCAGATGGCTATGATGATGGATTTAATCAAGCTGGTAGCTGGGAACCCTATCTTTCAAGCCTACATGATGTTGGTCCAAAAACCCTATCAGAACTCATCAAGAGATACCAAACCTCTTCAAGCCCTATCCATGCTGTAATATACGAGCCTTTCTTGGCTTGGGCTCTGGATGTGGCAAAGGATTTCGGGTTATTTGCAGCTGCTTTTTTTACACATGCTTGTGCTGTTGATTACATCTTTTACAATGTCTACCATGAAGTGTTAAAGATGCCAGTTTCTTCAACCCCTGTGTTGATCGAGGGATTACCACTACTGCTTGAGCTTCAAGACTTGCCAACATTTGTTGTTCTGCCAGATTCATATCCTGCTAATGTTAAGATGACCATGAGTCAGTTTGCTAATTTGGACAAGGCTGATTGGATCCTCATCAACACTTTCTACAAGCTGGAGTGTGAGGTAGGCAATTTTGTACCGCATAATCGGACTTCACAACTATTTGTACTTCTTTTTCGGTTTCTGGGAAAATCTCATTCTTTTTCAATTTCCATCCCAAACCATTTAATTTCATCAATTCCATCCCAAAGCTATCTTAGACAATATGTCCCTCCATTCAAGAACTGTAATGTACTTTTTTCTTTTGTGTCTTTTGGCTACAGGAGGAGGCAAATATACATCGTCTAATTTCTAATAGGTCTGGGATAAAATGAATAAAATTAATTTCATAGGGATGGATTTGAGAATCAAACAATATTATCTTAGAATCATAATGAGGTCTTCTCTACTCGTTTGCTTTCTATATCTATTCGTTTGCCTTGATTTTTATTTTTTTCTAGAAATGTATTCAAACCTATCCACATCTCGGTCTGCATGGGTATTGTTGAGTTTTATACTTAATTAAAAAAGATGAAATTGAATGAAAAAAAGGGAAACAATGAAAAAAAATTGTATTGAAAAAAACAGAGCGAGAAACTTTTTAATTACGGAACTTCATAGGTCGTATGAACAGTGAAAGTAGACAAAAAAATCCAAGTTTTTTAGATGCTTAAGCTTGGGGTAATTTCTACCCGTCATTATATGCCATAAAGTCGCATCTCTAAGCACATGTCAAAATGAGAAATTATAAACGCTGGCTTCTTTATATGTTGGTGGCCAATCCTATCAAGATCAAATAATTGTGAATTGTAAATGATTAAAATTTGAAACTCATAGCAGTAAAGGTAACAGAATTATATATGAATATTTAGAGATAAATAATTTGAACTTGTTGTGTTTTTATGTTATGTAAATTAAGGGTCCAAATCTCCACAAATATTTTGTTGTTCCTTCAGGTAGTGGATACAATGTCAAAAGTTTGTCCATTATTGACAATTGGACCAACAATCCCATCAATATACTTGGACAAGAGTATTGAAGATGAGGATGACTACGGTATTAGTCTCTGTGAAATAGACGCATCTCTTTCTATCAATTGGCTCAGCACTAAGCCCACTGCATCAGTTGTATATGTGTCCTTTGGTAGCTGTGCTACTCTAAGCAACAAGCAAATGGAGGAAATTGCATGGGGATTAAAGAAGAGCAATTTTCACTTCTTATGGGTGGTGATGGATTCTGAGAAAGGAAAGATCCCAGAAGGGTTTGTTGAAGAAGTGGAGAATAAGGGATTGGTAGTGAATTGGAGTCCCCAAGTGAAAGTGCTAGCAAATGAGGCTGTGGGATGTTTTTTCACACATTGCGGTTGGAACTCAACAATCGAGGCATTGAGCTTGGGTGTGCCAATGGTGACAATGCCAGGATGGAGTGATCAACAAACGAATTCTAAACTCGTTGAAGATGCTTGGAAGGTGGGAGTCAGAGCTAAGGTTGATGAGCATGGAATTGTGAAAAGAGAAGAGATTGCCATTAGCATAAAAGAAGTGATGGAGGGAGATAGAGGCAGAGAAATGAAAATGAATTCCAAGAAATGGAAAGAGCTGGCTATCGAGGCTACAAGCGAAGGTGGAACTTCTGATACTAACATTAATGTAATGGTAGCTATGTTGAGAAGCACCAAATGATTTAAATTATGTCACCTTATGCACAATGCATTTGTATTTTATTTTTTTCTAAGAAATTAGAGTTAGAAAAATATTAATAATTGAAACTCGTTAATCCAAATAAAGCAAATTACATAACTGATAGGTGATTTATCACCCACGATGGAAGATATCTTTTGATTCTAATCTCTTCACAATAATGCACCTGTATTGCCCTATGATTTGCTTGTGCATAGATTTTGAAGACATTTATCTAGTTCAATCCACGTCCTGGAATGATCATGTGATTTCCTTGTTGTGCACAGAGTTGTAATTTGAAATCACATGTTTCACTAATATCAAGTCCTGTCACATTGACTATGGTAGGGTCTAGTAATCTTCGAAAGGCTATGGTTTATGTGAATATAAATGAGAAAAGACCCACATAGACCTCCATATGTTCAGAAAAAAACAATTTAAGGAGAAGGACAGAAATAGCTGGTGTCCATCATTGCAGAGTGATATTTTATTAAACTATTCGTGATTTGTTTTTGTTGATTAGAGGTTGCACCTGCCCTGACTTCATCTCTATAATGCCTCTTTATTGTGTTTGAGAGACAAGAATTGAAAAAAAATGGTCAAGGAAAAAAGAGCTAGGGAGAGTCATGTCCTAGTACTCCCTTTGCCTCTGCAGGGTCATATAAACCCAATGCTGCAATTTTCCAAACGTCTAGCCTCAAAAGGCCTCAAGGTCACGCTCATCATCACCCCTTCTATTGCCAAGTCTATGCAAGGCCAAGATAGTTCCATCAATTTGGAACCAATCTTTGATGGATCCAAGGAAGGTGAAATGGCAGCAAACATTGATAAGTATTTCGAGCGTTACAAGCTCACAATGCCTCACAGCTTATCCAACCTCATTGATTGATATAATGGTAGTGAATATCCCGTTAAGTTTCTCATATATGATTCTGTCCTACTATGGGCATTAGATATGGCTTGAAATAAGGGCATAGAAGGTGGTTAAATTTTCACTCAATCTTGTGCAGTTACTGTTGTTCTTTATCATGCCGCTCAGGGGGCATTTCAAGTTCCAGTAGAAGAGTCTGATCAGGCAGCCGTGTCCTTGCCTTCGTTGGAAAATTTGGAGTTCAATGATCTACCATCATTTGTTAGCGATGCATGTTCATATCCAGCTATACGAGAACTCCTCCTTGGTCAGTTCTCAAATTTTCTTGAAGCAAGATGGCTGATATGGAACAGCTTTAATGAGCTTGAAGTTGAAGTGTGAACTCCTATTCCTTCATAATATAGTCATTTCTTTTGTTCATTCATGGCATGTTGAATACTGCTTGACATTTTTCTATTTCTGTACCAGGTAGTGAACTGGATGAGAATCAATAAATGGCCAATCAAACCAATAGGACCAATGATTCCTTCAATGTTCTTGGACAAGCGGTTGGGAGATGACAAAGATTATGGCTTAAACCTTTTCAAGCCCAATTCAGATGCTTGCATGAAGTGGATGGACTTGAAGGAACTAGGGTCAGTTGTGTATGTCTCATTTGGAAGCCTGGCTGCCGTCGGAGAAGAGCAAATGGCAGAGCTGGCCTGGGGTCTTAAACGAAGCAATAGGTGCTTCCTATGGACAGTAAGAGAGTCAGAAGAGAGTAAGCTTCCAAGGGACTTCGTAAAGGAGACATCAGACATAGGCCTAATCATAAAATGGTGTCCTCAACTACAAGTTCTGGCTCACAAATCAGTTGGATGCTTCATGACTCATTGTGGGTGGAACTCAACACTCGAGGCATTGAGCTTAGGAGTGCCAATGGTGGCAATGCCACAGTGGACTGATCAACCAACCAATGCTAAGTATATCACTGATGTTTGGCATGTAGGAGTTAGAGTAAATGTAAATGAAAAGGGGATTGTCACCAAAGAAGAGGTAGAAAGGTGCATAAGGGAAGTCATGGAAAGTGAAAGAAGCAATGCGATAAGAGGGAATTCTGATAAATGGAAGAAATTAGCCCAAACGGCAGTAGATATAGGTGGGAGCTCTGATAAGAATATTGAGGAGTTTGTAACTGAGGTTGCGTGCACGTCCTAAAGGTATCGTAGAGTGAGGCCCTTGCTGTCTTGATCTGCTACTATAAGATGTTATAGGCATATCAATACATTCATTTCTACATTTTATGAGCTTTTCATTCTATTCTTGTAAAATATTTTGTAGACATCAATGCATCTTCATGGGGTGATTGTGAATCCACAGATAGGCCAATAAAAGATGTTATTGACATCCTTACATTTGATCAGAATACCTCATGAATCAACATTACTGCTTATTGGTGCTTGAATGTAGCACTTTTCCCTGCAAACAAAACCTTGAATATCATTAGTCTAGTGTTCATCTACTAGCTGTTGAGACATCTGTATTGAAGTCATTTGGACACAAGATGAACATGAAGAGGATAAAACATGCTTCTTCTTCAGCCACACAATATACTTACTGGTTGCGACCCACAAGTAATCACCATTATGGAGATAGGAAATGATTTTATGGAATAAGGGCCCTCTCATGCCCGAGACCACTTGATTTATGAAGAATGGACTTCTTTTTCATTTTTTAAACTGAGGTTTTTTGTGTGGACGTACTCTAATAAATAATCATGAAATTAAGACATTACCTTTATTTATAATGTTGTTAATTGGTTGCTATGGTTTTCACTACAGTTATGCCTCGACAGGTTATGTCTAACATTAAATCTTGATAATGTCAGATATTTCTTGGTCATGAAAGTTGATTTCAGGTATTGCATCAATCAAACTATATATAAAAAAAAGAAGATGTTTAGTTTTATTTGAGAGCAAATCTATAAGACCCAAACTTTTGATACAAATCTAAGCCTAAAACAGTCCAAACTCAACTTAAGTTAATCTAGGTATATAAAGAAAAGTTGCAAGAGAGTTATTTTTCTCTCTTCTAATTATGTGGCCGCCGTGACCCTTCCCTCATCAAACTAAGAATTTCAATTTTTGATCTTGAGTTTTTAGGTTTAAAAAAAGTGGAAGTAGCAAGTAAGTGATTCTCTCTCATGTTACTTTTAATTATGATTTGTTTATGGAAGGATTAAAAAAAATAGAGAGAGAGAGATTAGGGTTTATAAGGATTAGAAGTTTATGTTATTAAGATTGATTTATGATTATTAAGGGTTTAATGTTAGGTGATTAATTAGTATGTTGTTAGAAATAAGAATTTGTGAGTTAATTAATTTGTTTAAATTAATTTTTATGGGTTAAGAAATTCATTTAAACCTTGATGGAAAATCTGGACAGAATGGTCTTGAGGTTGAAGATGACCAAATTTTATTTTGATCCTTGATTTATAAAAATTTCAGTTTAGTCCTTAAACTTTGGAAAAATTACAATTTGACCTCTAAATTTATTTTGAGATTCTGGACAGTGTTATTATGAGATAAAGGATAATTAATCTCATTTTGATATTTGATTTGGAATATTTTCATTTTGGTCCCTATAATTTGGGAATTTACATTTTAGTCCCTAAACTTTATAAAAATTACAGTTCGGCCCCTGATTCGTTCTAGACAGAATTGAGGATGGTTTATGAGTGAAATTTCAATATTGTTATGTATTTACAGTGTCTTAACCCAATTCTAGGTTATTCCCCAAAAATCAATTTCTTTTTCAAAATAAAAATAAAAAATAATAATAAAGGCTGGTAACGTGGAGAAAGTAGGCCGGGAAATCAAGTTGCAATTTTTGGAGGAAATTCAAAGCCTAATTATACCCCATTATGCCCAAAAATGGAGAAAAAAAATGCAAATTCAAGGTGAAATTAAATAATTATTGGACGAATTTGCATAAAAATTAAGTCCAATAACATAATTAAATTTTTAATAGGCCAATTTGATTTAATCATGGGCCAAATTAAATTTTAATTATGTTTAAGAATTAATTTAGGGTCCAATTGAAGGATTTAATTAAGTGCGAGGACTTAATTATACTTTAAATGGGTCAAATTAATTTTATTTGGGGCTTAATTGGTGAAACATTAAGTTTGGGAGCCTAATTTGGGCTTAATTGAAAAGATTGGAATTTTAAGAGACCAAATTTAATTTTTACCAAGTTAATTGATTGAAATTAGGGGTCAAATTGCAAGAAAATTGAAGTTTTGGGGTCAATTAGGGGTTAAATTGACAAAATTCACAGCCAAGGACTAATCTGCAACAGGCGCTAAAATTGGGGGGCTTAATTGACAAAATCTGGGGGTCAAATTGAAGAAATTAAAAGTTTAATGGTTAATTAGGGACGAAATTGCATAAATCTGAGACCAAGGATCATATTGCAAAAGACGCGTAAATCCGGAGCTGAAGTTGAAGTTATGCTGGGACCAAATTGCACAAAATCAAAGGTTTAGGGTTAAATGGGGGTTCAATTGAAATAATTTGAAAGAACGCGGACTAAATTGAAAATCAGTCAAAACTCCTTTATTAACCCAAAACGGCGCCGTTTCTGCTTAAAAAAAAAAAGGACCAGACGACGCGTCGTATGGTCACTGTTCATTGTCTTCCTCGATTTTTGCCCGAAAATGACAGCTCAGGGAGCTATTTTTAAGGTGCATTTAATGCCTCATAAGTCCACCAAAATTGACAACTCATGCACCAAAATGGTCACCGGAACGCGCTCTATCACAATGTATTATCCTTTCATTCCTATTGACATGAAAAATGCTCCGGTGACTGGCCTGAAGTAGCCAACTCGGGCAGCCTTGGACTGTCACATTTGGCAGTTCGAGGTGCACAATTTGAACCAACGGTTGGGATGCTTACCAACCAAACCAAAGGCCATGATTTGGCACCATTAAAGACCAAATGTTCCTCTTCCACCTCCTATAAATAGGGCTGCATTTCATGGCCTGAGAGAGGAGAAAATTGGGTCCAAACTTTAGAAAAAACCAGCGTCCTCCCCAGTTTTTCTGCAACAAGTCTCTCCCTCCTCTCTCTCTCCACCGTGCTCTCAGCAACCCCACCACTGTCACCGCCGGCTTGACCGCCGCCCTCTCCACCACACTTATCCCTCTCCACCAGCTGCTTCTCCTTTTCCTCCACAACGGCAGTAGCAGTACCAACTCCTCCACAGCCTCAGCCACAGTCCTCACGTCGGCCTCTCCCCGTCACGACCAGCCAGGCCTCCATTTAGGCACTCCGGCGTCAGGTAGCGCCACCCCACCGTAGCTGCAACTGAGTTGCTGCATGCAGAACGAATTCTCGTTCTGCATGCAGCCTTATTAATTTGCATGGTTGCTGGGTCAGGCCAGCAACCATGTGGGCCTGGGCCGGACCATTTGGGTTCGGCCTGGCCCAAAAAAGGAAAAGGATATGTTGGGCCGAGATCGGCCCAACCAAAAGTTCCTGGGCTCGGCCCAGCCCACATATTTAATATTATATTATATTATAATATGATATTAAAAAAACGAAAAATTCCAAAAAAAATTTCAAAAATCCTTTGAAAAAAATTGTGATTTTCTCAAATAGTTTTCTGCCAATTTTGCATAATATTGGATTGTATATTTACACTGTAAAATACAAATCCGGTATTAAAATACCCGGTTTTCTCTGAAATATTTCAAAATATATATATATATATATATATATATATATATATATATATATTCATGCATACGGCCAAATCCTAAAAATTTTCCAAGCATATTTTCATTAAAAGAGTGCATCTTTCTCATATTTTAAAAAATCCAAAAAATGGATATCATAACCAGTTTATGATCATCCATTAGGGTTTGGCCAAAATATCAAAACCTTTTTTCCAATATTTTTTTTTCTAGGATCCAGATGTAGACTTTAATATTTGTGGGGTGTAAAATTACACGATAAAGTATACCTTCAGGTATTAAAGATATAAGGTTTAAATAAATGCGATGTTAAAATTCAGACTTTAGAACGGTTAGGATTTAACCCGATAAGGTAAAGACTCTCTCATGAAGATAGATCTATCTTGAGCCTTAGAAAAGACCAACGAATAGGACCCAACTTAGAAAAAACAATCAAACAACAATGCAGCTTACCTTAGGTAGGGTGCACTGGGGGTGATGAGTCTTCCCCTTACACAACCAGTCCCTTAACCAGACTGTCGCAGACCATAGGTTCCTAGTGACCATATTACTAGGTGGCGACTCCTAAAACAGTAATCATAATTTTATGATTAAATCCAAGACCATTTCCAACACACAACACCTCACACAGGAGGCACGACAAAGAGCCTCCACCGTCGCCAGACGACGTCGCGGTGTTCGCGCCCCCGCGACATACAGTTTGGTCCAGTTTTGGTAAAATTACATTTTGGCCCCTATTTTGGATAATTATCGTTTTAATCCCCAAACCTAGAAGACTAAACCTGGTTTTCTTTTATGCATTGGAATATTTTATTTGTGTTGTTTTGAGTTGCTTTTGAGTATATTTCGTATATTTGTTGTAGGTTCTCCTAACGATCCTCAATAGATTTTTCGGGTCTTTCATATGATATTCCTTTTAATCTATATTTTTCCGGGTGAGTGGGATAATCTTTAATATGCATATAATATATATAAATATGTATGTTCATTATACAATGAGTACAACAAGTTAATTTCTTGAATATTGATATATATTGCTTTATTTTCCGAGTACTCATTTATTCTTGAATTTGCACTCACAATCCGTCGAACTAAATTTTATTTGATATGATACACGTTTCTTTGATTATTCTACGAATATCTATTATGTTTTGATATAGAACTTGTCAGTAACTCCATACTAACGGAGAGTAGTTAACTTATGTGCATATAGTATTCTGTATACCTAGCTGCATAGTTATTAAACCCGGCCCGGGGGTTGACCCGGCCAAGGGGTCGGGTCCCGGGTTTCATGGGTCAACTCGGGTCAACCCGGATTAACCCGGAAAAATTAAAAAAATTTTAAAGTTTTAATATTTCATATGAAAAATTCCATGTAAATAACTAAATATAGGTTATACATATTGTAAATAATGAAGTTTAAAAGAATATTTTAAAAAGTTTTTTATCCCATATTAAAAAGATATTATGTTAAGCTTTTAAGTTGAAGTATTTAAACCAAAAAAGTTTTTTATCCCACATGGAAAAAAACATAACTTTTTTCTTGGGAACATAGAGTATATCTACTAATATGTTTCAAATCCCACATAGAAAACATAACTTCTTTCATGGGAATATAGAGTATATATACGATAGAGTTTCAAATCCCGCATTGAGAAGATAATATGTTATCCTTTTAAGTTTAAGTATTTAAACCAAAATTTTTTTTATCCCACGTTGAAAAAACATGATTTTTTTTTTGGGAACATAGAGTATATATACTAAAGGGCTTCAAATCCCACATTGAAAAGATATCATGTTATCCTTTTAAGTTAAAGTATTTAAACCAAAAGGTTTTTGTATCCCACATTGAAAAAACATGACTTTTTTCTTGTGAACATAGAGTATATATAGTTATATACTAATGGGTTTCAAATCCCACATTTGAAAGAAAAAAAAAACCGAGTCTCGTCCGGGTTCGCCCGGGTCATAGGTTGACTCGCTGAGTTGCCCGGGTTTGACTGAGCTATTGCCCCAACTGGTCTTTTAGTAAACCTAGACCAGTCCAGTCACCAGATCGACTAGGTCCCGGGTTGGGTTTAATAACATTGCCTAGCTGGTGAGAGAGGCATCAGCCTATGGCGACCGATCATCCCACAGTGGTCACCTTCGGGTGTCATCTGGTCACCTTCGAATGTCATCTGATCTCTGACATGTATTCCACTACTTTATGATAATATGTTTAGTATGTATATGTATATGTATATCAAGATAAATTGACTTACAAACTATTAATATCTGAAATGTATATTAAATGTTATTCCCTCACTAATTTGGTTGAACTCACCCCTCATTCTTAATATTATTTCAGGTTCTTAGTTTCTGATAGCAGTTAAACTTTGTTGAGTGTTCCTGCTTCTTCAGTTTTGGTCGGTATGCCTTGCTTATTTCGCGAGGCTTTCCTTTTTAGTTTTGATTTGATGTCTTAGACGCTCCACTCCTTGTTTTAATTAAGTTTGGATTTTTGACAATGTAATGAGTATTATGGATTATTATTTTTATTTTAATTACTGATGAGAAGTTTTGAACTATCATTTGGTTTCATTAATTTTGAATAATATAATATTTCTAAAGATTATAAAATGCTGTGTATTTTTAAACAACTTGTTCTTTTAATATGTTCGTTTTGAGGCTTAGGGTAGGTTGGGTGTCTTTCTGACATCGCTCCTGCATTGCGGATCATGGACTCAGGATTCGGGTCATGACAAAATCAAACTAAATCATTCATGAATATAGAGGTACTATGATTAATGATATAATTTTAGAAAATTCATATTTTAATGTTGGCGTGTGATGCTCTAGCTCTTACTTGGATTCAATAAAAGCATGAAGAGCTTGATTGATATAATAAATAAATCTCAAACGCTTAATTAATCCATTATCAAAATTTATGAACAAACAATTATATATTTATTAACGACCAAACTGATATGAAGAATTTATACAATAACTTGACAGATCTGATTGATTGGCCACGTCATCATGTTTTGGCATTTGTTGCGAGGTGGTGAGAAAAGGTTTAGGAGACATTTGCAGGGATTCAACATCGGTTTCGAGCATCTTTACAACTTCATGCATTGAGGGACGATCCTCAGGTTTTAATTGTATACACCACGATGCCACTATAATCATCTTCTTTGTTATCTTTTTTTCTTGCTCTGTGGTGTCTCCTAGTACTTCTAAGTCATTTCCTTCATATACCTGCTCATAAACCCACGAAGGAAAGTAGATTTGGCTTGCATCGACTACCAATTCACTCAAGTTCTTCTTTCTTCCTATCATGTCCATTAACAACATCCCAAAACTGTAAACATCTGCTTTGTAAGACACGCCTCCGATATTTTTGTAGAACAATTCAGGAGCTATGTATCCCATTGTTCCTCTAGCCGCAGTGAGGGCCACAATGCCATTATTTGTTGGGTACAATTTTGCTAATCCAAAATCTGAAATCTTTGGAACAAACTTCTCGTCGAGAAGAATATTGTGAGGCTTGATATCAAAATGCAAGATTTGCATATCACAACCTTGATGTAGATAATCAATGCCACGAGCAATCCCAAGAGAAATGTCGAACATTTTCTCTTTACTTAACGTGACGCTACCTCGTTTAGGAAAAATATACTTATCAAGAGAACCATTAGGCATGAACTCATATATAAGACCACGCTTTGATCCCTCGGCGGTAAAGCCTATAAGCTGCACCACATTGACATGGTAAATTCTTCCGATGGTGTCAACTTCATTGGTAAAGTCTTGTCCATTAGCTTTCGAATTGCTCAAGATTTTTACTGCTGCAAAACGACCACTACAAAGCTTTCCTTTATAAACTGAGCCAAAGCCCCCCTCACCCAACTTCTCCTTGAAGTCATTTGTTATCTTCTTAATCTCTGAGTAAGAATACCTTACAGGCATGAGATTGTCATTACTCTGCAAGAACTCTTCAATTGTGTCATACATTGATAAGTGTCTTCTTCGCCATGTGTAGATAAAATAGGTCACGAGGCATGAAAGCCCAAAAAGGAATAATATTGCACGAAATATCACTGTGTAGAGAAACAACAAGAACAATCAATGGCAGAATGAAATATTGTTAATTTGATAGATTGCGACATCAAAATTATTTTATAAATGAAATGTGATTTCTGTTGTGTTTGCCTCGTGGTAAATCCTTACAAGTTTACTATGTATCGATGGAAACATCAATTTTTTTTTTCAAATCTCAAATCCATTGCACCAAAAGGTAAAAACTTCTTACAAAAATGCAAGAAAAAAAAGATTGTGCATGGAGAATTTTTGTGAATTTTGATTTTATCCATCTTAGTTTCGGATTTTTTTAAGTCATTAAAGTTGCTAATATTTATATCTATTGTAAAATTAAAGAATTAGACTCAATTAGAAAAACTAAAAAGTTGAAGGGCTTATTTCCATGAAACCAAAGTCACTGAATATACTTTCTTGCGCTTTTCCATTTTTCGTTTAATCTTATGTTTTGATCTTACAATGCACACATTTCATTTTCCACAGCGAATCCAAAGAAATATAGGAAAGTACTTACCAGTGAAAATAAGTAGGGATATGAGCAAAACTATGATTATGCTGAGAAAATCTGAAGATATGGTCTTGGTCCCAACATACGTATAGTATTCTGCCAAATGAAAACATGAAGACATTGGAAAATAAATAAATAATATTAAAAAGGTT
>Ga0325411_1005649_pt1 | contig 13821 bp, 7 predicted proteins | sample PopdelMetagenome_13_FD_206181 | JGI IMG/M metagenome (GOLD analysis project Ga0325411, IMG submission 206181) | Populus deltoides microbial communities from Bellville, Georgia, United States - Xylem-PdIQD-R4 | ecosystem: Host-associated > Plants > Phyllosphere > Stem > Wood/Secondary xylem... | reverse complement strand
TGACCTAGTGGATCAGCTTTGAAACCTCTTCACACAACTTTTTATCTATCTTGAGTTTAAAATTAACCAGTGTGGAAGTTACTTGACGTGAATTAGTTGACGAACCCAAATATAACCCGAATGACTAGAAAAAAGCATGACTTGACTTAAAGGAAAATTTTCAAGAAGCTATTTTATTTAATATTGAGATGATGACATTTTAGATTGACCCGGGCTTCACAGTTTAACCCTTAAAAAAGTGGCATAGATCATGGACTCCTCAAAGTTTAACAACTTTATTTTTTTAATTAGTTTCTACTTAATGATATGACAAAAAAAATAGACCGCTCACAAAAATAATTATCAACCAAATATCTAGATGTTTGTTCGAGACTGTAATAATTTCATAGAAAGCAAACCAAAAATAAATTATAAAGAATAATTCAAAATCAATGAAATATTGAAGGATAAAATTAACAAAAAAAGAGCAAAAAAAAAAAAGGATTCAATCAAAAGAAAAAAAATAAAATATGGAATTTGAAAGAAAAAAAAGATTATTTACTTAATGATATGATAACAAAAATTGATGCTCACAAAATTGAGTGCAAATTAAATGTTGAGATGTTTGTTTGAGACTTCGATGATTTTATAAAAAAAATTAAAATAAATTATAAAAATCAATTCAAAATCAATGAAATATTGAATGATGAATTAAAAAAAAGCAAAAAATTCAATCAAAATAAAAAAAATTTGAAATTAGCTCTAGTTCCCCTAGTTCTTTCAATATAGACTATTTTGTAGAATGCTACAAGAAGATCAATTCTTTTTTAAACCTAAAAAACTATCAAGATTTCGTGAAATTGTTTGATCTTGTTATTAAACATGAAAATATAATTGTTTTGAAATTTAAAAATTAAATAATATAAAAATCTTCACAGGAGAATATTTACTCTTTCAATATTTACTTTATTTGTAGGATTTTTGTTTTTCTTAAAGTAATTTCTCTATTAAAATATATCTTGTTTATTAAATGAACACAATATTTTTAACTAGAATTATTAGTTATTAAAAAAATATTTTATAATTTTTAAAGAAAATCAATAAAAAATATCATAACAATATGTTTATATTTTATATGTGAATTGAAAAATTAAAAAAATCATAAATGTAATAAAATCATATTTAAAAAATTTTAAGATTTTAAAATAATTTGAATTAAATTTTCATGAACAATTTTTTTTTATTTTTATACCAAATACATAATAATTAAAAATAAATTATTAATATTAAAATAAAAATAAAAATAATATTTAAAAATTCTGTCAAAACTGATAATTTTTTATTTTTATTTTTGGGGCAAAACAAAAATAAAATAAAAATAAAAAAACGGAGCAAAGACTAGCCCCACGGACTTGTAATTTTTTATTTTGAAAAATAAATAAGTGATAGGACATGTATGTCTGCTATAAATAAAATAACGAGACCCTGCTCAAACACACAATCTCAAAATTACATAAATTTAATTTAAAATGATAAAAAATATATTATTTGATTTTTTTTAATGATTATATATATATTATTCTGATTTCTCCAAACATGGACGAGATATTTATTTGTAGGTAAAAAAAAAAAAACTTGACACTTACTTTAAGATAAAAAAATCTGACTTTCATCAAATCAGATATTGTCGGTACACATTACCGATAATTTGTCACATTCTCTTTAGAGCGTCGAGGGAGAGAGGGCAGGCCACAAAAAAGAAATGAATCAACTAATTAATAATTATAGTTTTATATTAATATTAATAATTAGCTTGCCAGTAGCCCGTGGTATTGCAAATTATACTCAATAAATACTCGCAGCGAAGAAAAGAAAGCTGCCATCTCTGTTGTAGATGGAGAGATAGACAGAGAGAGAGAGAGAGAGAGAGAGAGATTTGGAGAAGATACAAAAAGGAAAAAGAGAAATCGGAGAGGAAGACAGAAAGAGATGTCAGACCTCGACAGGCAAATTGAGCAACTGAAGAAGTGCGAGCCATTGAAGGAATCGGAAGTGAAAGCACTTTGCCTCAAAGCTATGGAAATCCTCGTCGAAGAGAGCAACGTTCAACGCGTCGATGCTCCCGTCACTGTACGTTTTATTATTTTTTGAATGTCTTCCTTTTGCTATGTGAGGTAAAAAGCCTGCTGCTAATGTTACATTTGGATTAATTTTTGAAGTCTATTATTGGTTTTGATTCATCATAACTTGGTGTTTTACTCCTAATTCTGACCAATCTTTATTTACTGAAATACTGAATTCAAAATTTGATTTTAGGGTTTTTTTTTTAATAGAGATGTCAAAACAATCGAAAAACACCTGAAAACATCATCAATTTGGTGGTTTTCTTCCTTTTCCACAACACTTTCAACTGCATTACCAAACACACACGAAGTTTTCTTATTCTTATTTTGAGATTTCTTACTGGTTTAATATGTATTTGAAAAGCTTTTTTCTCTCTAGAGAAATTCAGTATTAGTTTATTATTAGTAAGTGTGTGTGTTTATATATTAAATTTTGATATAAATGTGGAGTTATGTTTATGCTTAATAGGCACAAGACGTGAACCTTGTTAGTACGAATTTTTTTTTAATGATGGAGTAGTTATATGCCTTTTCTTTTCTTTTCTCTTTTTTTTTTTTTTCATTTTAATATGAAATATGAAATATTTCAAGATTTTAACCATTCTATTTAAATAATTAGACAATTATAGACAATTATGTTGGACAAGGAACCTTTGGTTTAGGATGACTTATTGTATACAGGAGGTTGGTACTTCAGTTGTCTTAAGTTCAATTTAGGTCCAAACGAATCGTAATTTGGGTAATTCAGACGGTGGATTTAGTTCTGGATGAGTCTAGTATGACTTTCTTAGTTCCTTAGCTTGTTTTTTTAATGTTAGTATTACATCAGGAGGAGTGACATCTTGTTTCTGAACCCAAAAAAGGTAGCTCCTACTTCAAAGTATAGCAATGAATTTTCTGCCACAAATATATTTCATAAAATGAGGAGCAACCAAGAAGCGTATCTTATGGTTGTTTTCTTTCCAGTTAATTTAAAGTCCTATATGTCTCCAATGCTGTATGTTTAGCAAGATACCACTCAATGGATGTTTTGTCTCTGAATGTATGGGAGTAAAATCTCAGATCGTCACATGGAAATAAGTTTTTACCCCATTGTATATTAATATTATGTTGCCTACTTCATCTGAGCATTTAGCGGCATGTTATCTTGTAATATCATTATTATTTTGTTTCACAATAACAAACTTCTTGACATGCATAATTTCTATTTTTCAAACAGTTGCTCTTTGAGTCGGATTTACCTAGAATGGTTTAAACAGGATTACTTGGAAGTGTTTATTCTGTATACTAATGTTTCAGGTTTTCAATATCTGTACTAAGATTATACAATTTTCACTGTGCATAGATATGTGGTGATATTCATGGACAGTTTTATGACATGAAAGAGCTTTTCAAAGTAGGAGGGGATTGCCCAAAGACTAACTACTTGTTTCTTGGAGATTTTGTTGACAGAGGATTTTACTCCGTTGAGACATTTCTGCTTCTACTAGCCCTTAAGGTACATATTATTATTATCTATTGGAATTTTAGGTACTCTGTTGAGACATGTATGCTTTTATTATTAACAAGGTTCTTTCTCTTACTGATACACAACGTTTCTTAACTATATTTCTTCTGATTTTTCATCACCCCGCCATTCTCTTTGGAAAGTTTCATGGTCAAATGCCAACAGATTGACTTCCAAAGTATGTCCCCTTTTAGGAGTTGTTTCTGGATAGATTGTAAAAAAAATAAATTTAACTCGTATCATGACTTTTTGGAGATAACACTGTCTGGGAGTATGTTATTTTAACCTTTGCATGTTAGGCCATAACTACAGTTCAGGGGAGTTTTATATTTGATGCTGGTGCAAGGTGTGTGCACCCTCCGGTTGATCATGCTTACAATTTAAATGGCATAAGAATTCATGCATAATTGGCAGTTGGTCTAATAATTTGTTCCATTTCTGCCACCTAAGAATTTCTTATAAAAAAGTTAAACTTAAACTGATATAGCAAGATAGTGACTGTTAAAATAGGAGTGTCAGGTTGGGTATTGCTTTTTTTTTCTTCTTATTTTTTTTTTTTTTTTTTTTTTTTTTGCGCTTCCAATCCAACTTTTCAATTTTTCCAATATCATATCATGACCTGACCCATGAAGTTACAAAACCCAAGTGGTTTTTGAGGCAATTTGGATAATTTTTCTGTGGATAATGCTGATAACCACGAGCCTTGTGGGACTAAATTACAACAATTTTAATCTACAGAAACTAAGATGAACAGTTTCCTTCCTCACCTGAATGGAGCATAAGCCACAGCTTGAAAAACAAAAAGGACAAAGAAGAATCACCATCTTACTGGAATATGATGTAAACGGATTGGATCTATTTTACAATATTAATATATAATTCACTGCTTCCAATTAAGTTCCTAGTTTAAAGTTTGAACAATTATACTTTTATTTTTCTAAAGAACATGCCTATCTTTACAAGCAACATCTAAGGATTATAAAAAGATGACGAGAAGATTATTTGTTTTTCAAGAGTCCAGCGGCTGAGAAGCAGGGAAACAGAGTGAATGAAGAAAAATATGTATTTATAGGAGGGTATGCTATGATAGGACTTATAAATTTTATTCATGTTGAGGTGGTGCCTTAGAATATATATATATATATATATATATAGTATCAATATACCTGGTCGGGTCGGTTTTAATGGATTTTCAGAATCTTGACCAACAACCTGACCTGTGAAATCCATTTTCTTGCCTTTTGAACCCAAATTTATTTGCTACAACCAAAAACCCATCTTTTATGAGTCAGGTGTTAAAGTCATATCTTCAATTTTGTGGATTTTTCAGGAGGTAAAAGCCTTCTCTAAATTAATTTGAGAGCTCAATATCAAAATTGACAATGGTTGTTAAAAAGCTACCTGAACAATAATCAATCAATTCAGTAAATGGCATTTTGAGATTCTGTAGTAGCAGGAGCAATAAAAGAAAGTGCTGTACTAAATGGACTAGGGATAGAGTGCATTAAGAGACTGGAAATTATGTGTAATTTTGAACTTAAAAAACCCTGGTAGTTCAAAATTTGACATCAATGCTATTGATGTATGAAGACCTTACTAGAAAAAAATGAAGCTGACCAAATTCATTGATGAACTAAAAACTTGAAACTAGAGGTCAATGAGAAGCAAACCTAATCACTTGATGATCTTCTTGAGACCTTTTTATTTTTATGTCATCATCATGGAGTATGGTATCTTACATAAAGCTGCCTAAAAATTGTTGTCTTGGTGGGACTTTCAGCCTGAATTCAAGCTTGCATCGTGAAATTTGGCTTGGTAATGTATAAAATTCCCAGGCATCAGTGATTATTTCTGTTCAATGAGTAATTAATGTTCCATCAATTGTCTTATGATCTCTCTCTTTTTATCTAATAGCTTTTGTATTATCAGGTGAGATATCCAGATAGGATAACACTCATTAGGGGGAATCATGAGAGCCGTCAGATAACTCAGGTTAGATTTGTTATGATTATTCTTGTTCAACTTCTATTTGTTAAAGATTTTGATGTTGGTTCTTTCTTCACAGGTATATGGATTTTATGATGAGTGTCTGCGTAAATATGGCTCAGTGAATGTTTGGAGATATTGCACCGATATATTTGATTATCTAAGGTATGCTAATAATTTAGGGAAATATCCAGAAAATGAGGGGGGGATCAGGGGAGAGTGAGAGAGAGCAAGATATATCTGAGTTAGCAAGGTTGGATGCTATAAAAATCTAGTAAGAACGGAGTTCCAACTGAGTTTTCATCAGGTGGTTGCACTGGATGTCCAACTAATGATTCCTGTCTGCTATCTAATAATGGCCTTTCATGTGATGTTCATCATCCAATTGAGGATCATGTGGTACAGTGGTACTTATGCAAAGAGAGTTGCAATTGTGTGAAAGCTATAAGTTTTCTGACGTTGGCAAAATCCATTCTGTGCTGCTTCTTTTCTGGCATGTCAGATTTCTCTTTATCTGGTACTGGGAGTTACTGACTAGTCACAGTTTTTATTAGACATTAATTTACCTCGTGTTCCTTACACCATGGTTTCAGGACTTAGTTGTTACCTTCATACTAGTTGAAACCCTGATTTGAATGTGCTTATATTATGGTAGGATTGGGATAAAGTGTTAGAGCTTCTTTCTTTTCTACTGTCCTGTCATATCATAACAAAGCTGAGAATTAACGGATACTGACTAGTGAGGTACATACTATTGTCATCTACCTTCTGATGGGTGCCCTGGTCCAACTGTGCTTATATTTTGGTAGGGTTGGAAGAGAGTATTAAAGCTTCTTTCTTTTTCCATGGTTTAGTGTGATGTCAGAATGATAGATTTCCATTGATGTGATTCAATGTGGGAATGACTACTTGCCTTATGGACAGAAAGTAAAGTTTTCTGTTAACAAGTTTCATTTATATGTTTGCTCGCCATGTCACTGCAAGTTCCAATGGACCTTCTAAAATCAACTTTAGCACCTGTTATTGTCATTCTTTTTCACCCCATTTAAAATGCTTCTGACAATATTTTTCAATTCTAATTGTGTTGTTGGTTTATCAGTCTGTCAGCACTGATTGAGAATAAGGTTTTTAGTGTCCATGGTGGTCTCTCTCCTGCCATATCAACATTGGATCAGGTTGAAGAATCCATCCAACATGGTTTTTCTTCTCCTTCTGTTATTATTTTTTCTTCACTGAAGATTCGTGGAAGAAACTGCTAACACAACCCATTTTCCAGATCCGAACAATTGATAGGAAGCAAGAAGTACCTCACGATGGTGCCATGTGTGATCTTCTTTGGTCAGACCCTGAAGATATTGTCGATGGTTGGGGGTTGAGTCCACGTGGTGCTGGTTTTCTATTTGGTGGTAGTGTGGTCACTTCTTTCACCCACTCAAACAATATTGATTACATATGCCGTGCTCATCAGCTGGTGATGGAGGGGTATAAGTGGATGTTCAGGAATCAAATAGTCACTGTCTGGTCGGCTCCAAACTACTGTTACAGGTAAATTAGCATGTAAGATTTGCCCCCTTATCTGCTCAATGGTAATGTGCTTTTTCCTTAAATATGTTGCAGATGTGGTAATGTTGCAGCAATCCTTGAGCTGGATGAGAATCTTAACAAGCAGTTTCGCGTGTTTGATGCTGCTCCTCAGGTTTGCATGAACAATCTCAAGAATATGACCTCAAAATATGTTTAAACAAATTGCCCATGGCATTGGATCATCGAAACAGCAGCAATATCAGATTTATGCACACAGCCATATAATAGAATGGATACATCCAGTTTCATGAAAAATCGCATTTTTAACTTGGATTGCATATGTTTATTCACAAAATGGACACATTTAATGTAATATAATTACCTCTAAAAAGTATTGCAAGTTCCAGAAATGCGTGTAGAAACTTACACTTCCATGCAAGCATTAAAGGTGTACTTGGGTGCTACCTCGTATGCATTGTCAATGTCGTCGTATGTTATTGTAATGAGCACTGAAGGGTTCAAAATGAATGCAGGAATCAAGAGGCGCACCTTCAAAAAAACCAGCACCCGATTACTTCTTATGATATCGATTACATGAAGTTTCATCACCTGAGACAAGTGAATTGATGCTGGAGAAAATTTACGGTGAAGAAATCTCAGACACGGGGAGAAATTATTGGGAAGGTTACCCAATGATCAACTCTTGAAATAATCAGCAAGAGTTGTACTTTTTTTTTTTTTTCTCGCTTGGATCGTTGGGGTTTGCCTTTCTTTTGCGTCGTTAAATTTCACCTTTTTTTTATTTTTTTATTTTTTTTTATGTCAGTGTAACAGTAATTATCCTATGCAATGTGTGATTGGGTCATGGAATATGGGACCCCCTTCCTTCATTTGCCAGGATAGCAGGGGCAGTGGGTCTTGCAAAAGAAGGTTGCTACACTTGGATTGCATGTGAAGGCAAATATGAGTTCGGGAAAAAAAAAAAGGGAAAGCAAGGAAACTATTCCCCCGAACATTTATTGAAGATTTTTTAACAGGACCTGACTAGTTCTCATGTGTTGGTGTTTTTATTTATTGTGAGGTGACCAAATTAAAGAGTGATCAATATTGATGAATATATATATTGATGAAAAGGCATCTCTTACCACCTTTCATCAATCAATCACAACGATGGAATGTAAAAATCATGTTGCCTAAAACTTTGTTTGAGCTCTCAACGAGCTGGATCTATTCTTTAACTTGAATTCAAGACAGTTCAATGATGACTTGGTTCGGGACATAAGTGATAAGCATAAAGTCTGTGTTTCCCTCGCAAGATCAGACACGCGTGGTTCTTGACTTGCGGTAAGAATCAAGCAACAACAACAAAAGAAACTTGTAATGTTTCCAGGCACTCCTACGAGCTCAAGAAGGATCCTCTCACGGGAATTCAAATCAATATGCTAAAAAGGATTTCAAACATGAGAATATATTTGTCTTTTTGAATTGAATTCAGTTCATAAGGTTTCAAATAGCCTATATAGATTGATGTTCCCTCTTCCTTAATAATACCTTAAGACCACTACACTAACGCTCTTACATATCATGTTGAAGAGGAAGAGGTTATGGTATTAAAATAGCCTTGAAGAGGTGATTCTTCTAAACTAATGTGCAAGTCTTTCTGGTTATTTAAATAAACTTTTCAATTTATATTTTTTAATTGTTGAAAAAAAATCTTATTTTCCTTGTGGTACTCTCTGAAATCTCTACTCCTCCACCAATAGACATTACATCTATTGAAATAAATTCAAAGGAAAAAGGCCATCTAAAAGGGTCATTACTAGCCAATATCAAAAAGGTAGTGATCATTCTTACTCTAAAGAATAGTGTTTAAACAACAAAATCTCTACTAATTATAAAAAAGGTAGGAAAAAAGCCATCTATTGGACTCTTTTGAATTTATACTCCTATTCAGATTACTACATATCCTCCCCCCATTGAATACTAATCCTTTTTTAATAGTGATAGATTATAGGGGTCTAAACCTATTAATCATTTGTTCTTTAATGAATTTGATAATTGTTTCATGGTTGATCAATCGATAAGAAATAACTGTAACCCACTTGGTAAAGTAATTTGTAACTACAAGGATGTTGTTGTTTTCTTTTAAAGATGAATGACATATCTTATCAATGATGTTCATTGCTCAACCCCTGATTGGCCATAATTTGACCACTGTATTAAGTTCTTTAAAAGGTACATGTTAGATTGGACCAAACTATTAATATTATTGGCATTACTTTGCATAACTAATGCAATCATTAGTTATGCATAGCCAATAAAAATCATGATTCGCGATAAGCCACCTCATCTTAATCCTAGAATTGGTGAGCTCCACCAAGTTTTTCAAAAATCAAATATAACCAACAAGACTTATTTTGATTCTAAGTATCTTAGTAGAATTCTAGTCTTATGTATCCTGTATAATAGTACATTTTGAAGATATTGAAATTCTCTATAGGATCTTGGAAATTAGTCTTATGTTTATAAATCATGCTTATATAAACCAAGTATGAAAATGCATAATATGTAAAACAACTTTAAAATCAATATAACAATTAGCAAAAATAATATTACAAAACTAGTAATAATAAAAATAATTCTTAACTAGAAAAATAACAAAACATAATTATACACAATATAATAATACATCTGAGGCTATCTATGTCTTATGCGATGACGAGTGGATGAACTAGCTTCATCAATATCACAACTTTCACCCATCTGTGTGGTCTCATCCTTCAAGACAATATCATTTAGACTCATTGTCTCTCCTAACAAGTCAAGTGTAGTGCGACATGTCTCGAATCAAGAAGATGCATAATAACGAGCATGTCCATCATCATCAAGATCATGAAAATCAGTCGCAGCACGTTAACTATCATGTAGCAACTATCCAACCTAAAATGAAGCAAATAGAAATTATTAATCCATAAATAAAATACAACAGTTTTATCAAAGCCTATAACAAATAACAAATACTTATAACATTTTGAATTTGACATGCATGTGGCTCATAATCCATCTCCTCGCATGGAGGAACTTGTGTTGGGTTAGGTGTAATAATTCGGTGTGTTATACTCAAATACTAGCCTATATATTCCTCCTCATAAATTACAGAATGCACTTCTCTAAAAATAAAATTTTTCAATGCATCCCACATCGATATATGCCAAAGATGGTGGGTCATCCAATTATAATCAACGTGTCTACCTGAACAATTAATAGAATGCAATTGATCGCTCGTATCTATATCAAATGGAATGTATTTATTAAAGCTAAATTGTTGCATCACATGGTCCGAACAATGCAATTCAACAAGCTCAAAAAAATATGAGGGAGACAACTGATGTTTATAAATCAATAGCCTATGTGCATATAACATGAGTGACAACCATATCATCTGCTGAATAAGGATTCCATACGACCTATTCACACATCCACAATGCAATTATTTCTAATCATTTACCAATATCAACCCATGAAAAAATATCTCCCAATATTTATAAACATAAAAAAATTTCAATATCAACCTATGCAATAATTTCCTAACATTTACCAATATCAAAAAAATCAAACATCAACACAGGTAATTAATTATCATCATTTACCACCATCAACACACATAATTATTTTAACCGGTTTACCAATATCCAAATAATCAAACATCAACACAAGTAATTAATTCTCTTCATTTACCAACATCAACACAAACAATTATTCCACTCTCATAATTTATCAACATACTTGATTTGGTTGTTGTCTATCTAACTCGCTACGATAAAATGACAAAACATGGGTTGGATTATGTTCAAAATATCTACTCTCACACCATCTGTTTATAAATAAGCAATGAAATTTATTAAATAAGGTTTCCATGAATCTAAACAACATAATTTATATGTCTAATAACATATAACTTGTATCCTAATGGAAATTGTAGATCAAACTCCAAAACCTGGATAGACATAACAGGTGTAGACTCAATTCGTGGTCGCTCTAAGTATAAATACTCCCACGACCATAGCTTTATGTACAAAAAAAAAAACATACAACAATTAGTAACCAACTCAAATATTAAAAAACAACATAATACAAAAATAACAAACTTATTGCATTTATTTTACATGTAAAAGCAATAAACATCCTCCAACTTGCTTTGATTTCAACAAGCTATCTTGACACAGATGCCTATACAAACATGTAAGGATGTATGAACCCCAACTATATAGTGGAATGAACTGGAAATCCTCTAATAATGGTAGGTGGAACAAGGGCACATGCATCCCACTAAGATTCATAAAAAGTATAATGTCAAACATGTGAAGTATATACGCTCTAGCAAACCTGCACAATAGAACATCGAATTCAAATCAAAATACAGACAAATGAATATGCTAATTGAATTATTAGTATGCATTAACATACAATTATAGGATCTTGTCATCATAAGTATCGGGTAACTCGAAATTTTTTTTCCAAATCCATCTCATAGACAAAGCGTTCCCTTTGAACATTTCAGGAGGGGGCACTCGTCCAAATGCACGTTTGTATAAAGTTATCTTATTATGGATACTTATGACAGTACACGCTCGCTCATCTATAGGCAAGTCAAGTATAACAGCAACGTTTTACAATGTAGGAGTCATCTCCCCAAAATGAAGGTGGAATGTATACGTCTCTTGTCTCCATCTCTCAATGAGCATCGAGGGCAAATCATGATCCATCTTTATGTGTTGCAGATATGTGATGTAATAAAAGCCCGTCTGGATGATGTATGGAATCACCGGATCTGGAAGCAACATCAATTTACAAAATTTACAATAAATCTTACCCAAATCATGCATAATAAAAGAAAAAAGTTTGATGTATTAACATGAATTATAAGGTAATTAGCACAATAAATAATCATTGTCAAATGAAAATCAAACATGCATTCCCATTCCATATGACCTGTGATCTATATGACTCATGCAACTGTAGAATAGATGGATCAATTGGTCTAGGATCCATGTGCTGAGGAACTCTACGGGAAGACGAAGATGACGTGCCTCGCCTATAAGGCATCCTAACAAAGTTTACTTATAAAATACAAAAATAATTTAAAATTAGAAAATAAATATTATAAATAAACAATTAAAATTAAATTATAAATAATAATAAATGGATATGTAATTGTCTAACTTATTACATATGTTGTTTGTAATCACAAGTTTTTTTATTATGACATATCTGACCGCATATGTCAAATCTATGTTGTGATACCCCTTTATCGCGTCTATCTCATTATACAATCGAGTTGACTTTTGTCGACCCCGATCGATTTTCCATCTTGAAGGGTTCGAGTATACCTGAGGAACAGTATACTCATTCCACTCTAATTCATCAGACAAGGGATTAAATAGAGGCTCATATGTGTTCTTATACATTCGAACACTATAATACTGATCAACAAACTAGGTAATATCAAGATGCTCTTTTGCACAACATGCAAGAATATAAGAATAAGGTCGGTGACAACTCTGCCATTTATCATAAGAGAATATTTCATCAACAACTTAACAATTCGTCTAACTTTTTTCTTCTGATACCTAGTTTATAAGGGGTGTGAACTTGAAAAGTACCATCATTAATATTGAAAAATACTGCATTATGATCTCTAGATCTAAGTATATTGGCATCCAATTCTAACTAAACAACATGAGGCTATAATTTCCTTTCTGTATTATGATCTCTGAATCTTCTCATTTTCTTATAAAACTATAATAGTAGTTTTCTAATAATTATGATTCAGAATAACAATTTTTATTTAAACTATTTTTCTAACACCAATTCTTTAAAAACATGATTTAAAATAATAATTATGTAGAAATTATATCATTTCATCAAAACTTTTTAAAAATGTGTCATTCCCTCTTAACATTTTTGAAATTATGTTAGTTTTCAAAACAAAACAAAAAATTCAGGAAGCGTTTACGGTGTTACTGCTTAGACTTTAATACTAGAGTAGGATAGAGAGAAGCGTTTACGGTGTAAGAGTACTTTTAGAAAGAAAGTGATCTCTATAATGGAATACGAGCGGATACACAAAGTGCAGGTATGATGACACCCATTTCTTGTTTCTATTTCTTTTCCAACTCAATTAATGGCTGCTCTTTTTCTTTTCTTTTTTCTAGTTTATGGGTTTTCCTTTTCTAGTTAAATGATTTAATAAAGGTAACCAAGCATATCATTTCTTTGTGGTATGATCTGTTACGTGGGAAATACTTAATGAACCAATTTGGATATACTCTTGAAAGAGAGGAGTTTGTTTGCAATGAAGAACTTTGGGGAAAATGCAGTTTACTGCTTTGCCATGAATGTGGTGGATGATAGTGAACAGGGAGAGGTGCGTTCTGAGTGTTCCTTAATTCCAGGATATCATTCATTTGTCATGGTAAATTCTGCCTATTTCAATGCAGACTATTATACGTTATATAAGCCGCCTGGATTCTAGACTCTTCCTCTTATAACAAAAATGAGGAAGTTTTAACAAAACGGTGAGTATTGAAAGTAATCTAAATGATGAGTTTTAAAGACATAATAAAACGGTGCGTTTATAGTAAATTGGCAACAGTAACCTAATTTGAATTAAAACAGCCATTATCTTCTTCTCTTTCTTCT
>Ga0325411_1005648_pt1 | contig 13823 bp, 6 predicted proteins | sample PopdelMetagenome_13_FD_206181 | JGI IMG/M metagenome (GOLD analysis project Ga0325411, IMG submission 206181) | Populus deltoides microbial communities from Bellville, Georgia, United States - Xylem-PdIQD-R4 | ecosystem: Host-associated > Plants > Phyllosphere > Stem > Wood/Secondary xylem... | reverse complement strand
GTACATGTAGCTTCCTGGTATACAGTTGCATTCTTCTTTGGTTAACTTCATGTTTTTTGGAGACGTTTCCTCTTGAAAAACAAATTGCTGTGTGAGTGCATAGTATATATGTTAATTGGTTTGATCTAGTTGCTAACCTGTAAAGAAAGGGATTACAAAAAACATACATCCTTGTACCATATTGATTTGGTCAGATCAATCCCTCTACATGAAATATGCTATAACTGACCCGTCTATCGCTATGGATGGTAGCTCTTTAAATCTTTTTGCTAGAGATCCTCGTTAGGCTGACTGACCAAAGGTAAAAGAGCGTGGGTTTGTGTTTGGGTGGATGTGCTGCTCAATCCATATCACTGGTTGACATGGTCAAGTTCTGTGGATCTAGCAGTGGAATGGTTCTATCGTGTCGTAGTGATAAGGGACTAGAGGAAGGCGTTGAGGTTGTAACAGTGAAACTGACATGATTGGGATTTGTGACTAATCTAAGCGAGCATTTGTGTAGTTGAGAGTAGTAGATTGATTTGGGTATACAACTTAGATGTGGTGGCGGTGGTTCTTCATGTGGAAAAGAAACTGAGTTGGTTTGAGCTTGTGGTAGTGGTAGTGGTGTTTTACTTGGGTTTGTTTGTGGTGGATTTAGGTTGTAATTTTTTGATAATCAGTTGTAATTTTATGATGGGTTTTTGATTAGTTAGGAAGTTGGTGTTGTCTTGATAAAAGAAGTTGTTGGTTTTGCTTAATTATTTAGTTTTTGTTTTTAACAGATTTCTTTTTATGATCACAGCGTTTCTATTAGTTCCGTAATTTTTCCATTCAACAAATATTTTACTAATTTTTTTTTATCAACCCCCCCCCCCCCCCGGCCCCTTCTCAATTTCTCAAAAAATTAGAGAATTGGGTCTCCCTGGGACCAGGTGGACATTTGTCAGCTACTCATTAGCTATCAATGGGTCAATCGATGGTGTTTTGTCAACCTAGCATGTTTGAGGGATCAATTATATCCTTTTTCTTGTAAAAGGACTGGTATGACCAGATCAATATGGTACTACAAGGACATATGATAATTTTAAGCCGTAAAGGAGGAAAGTAATTATACTGAACTAAAAGCCCATCTAGTATCTGTTCTGATTACTTGTGTGGTGGCTTGGGGTGATATGGGTATCTTGGGCAAGTGTAGGATACATGAACCATTAAACTCGATCATTGTATCAGAAAATTTATCTTAATTTAGATTCCATTTTATTTGTCTCCAGTTAAGCCTCACTGGGAGAACCAAAGTTTCGTTCACTGTCCATCATGCTGATATTTCTTTAATAATTAATTTTCTTTTCCCTTTTCCTTCCTAATAGTCCTACTTGCTAATGCTGTTTTTTTTTTAACCTTTCTTAGGATCTTAATGTTTATTGTTAAAACGAATCATACTGTCAAAACGGACACCACACACTTGTGAAAAACTTATTTTGTACACCCCATCCCCCTTTGGGGGGATTGATAATGACCTCTTACTTCAAGCAACATGTCACGGGTTTGGGTTCTTGAACCTTCCCCCAGCTTGTAAATTTGGGATGTACAAGTTGTTGATTAACAATTTGTAATATAGGCTGAATTCTTTTGCAACCGTGTTGCCCAGCTGTCATTGTGTCGTACAACTTGGTCCAATTTCACCTCTCATTACGAACCATTTGAACATCTATAAATAGAAAATGCCTGGCCATTGTGAGCTGGTTCTTCTCTGTTTTGCTGCCAAAATTTATACTGGTTTGTGTAAGTTTTGATATTCATCACTACCTATTAGTTTTGCATTAAAGTCTTTTGAATCTGAAGCAAATTTTTCTTAGTCAAAGATATGCTTGAGCTGCTTCTTGTTTGCTTTTTATAGAAATATCAAGGACTGGCATCATATACACACATAAATCCCCCCTTTCATAATTGCATACAGCATGGATTTTATGACCCAACCACATTCCATCTGAATTGCCCACAGTTTTATGAGCTTTAACAACCTTATTAGCTTATCTTATCAGTATGGTTTGAGTTTAAACCAATCTCTCTTTAAGTTCTTAAACTGTTTCATTCCTTGGATGCATGATTCTTTTGGCTTGGCCTTAAGGCTTGAGAACACGGTTTAATTCCAAACAGTCATCTGAAAAACTTCTTTTTTGAACTATATCCCGCTATCATTTTATTAAACAGAAAAATAGAGAAGCAGGAAAAAGAAAATCAATAGCTTGTGCATTTCATGGTTTAATGCCAGTGCACCATGTCAGAAAATGTGAATGCAAAGATATGGGTATCTTTAGGAGGCAACATGGATAGTAGAATTATTTTCTCAAATTAAATTTGAGGCAAAAAAAAATTCAAAAGAGAAAAAAGAAGTGCTGGCATTTCAGATAAGCTGCAGAGAGGATGCTTTGTAAATGTAATCTATAACTAGAAGGTGTAGATTTTCTTCCTCATATCTCCTAACATTTTGCTCATCTCGAACTATTGAAAATATAATTCTGATCTACAATTTTAACATGACTACCTATATGGGATATCCTTCATAATGGGTTCCCTGTTCTCGTTGCAGGAAAGTTCACAGAACAGTTTTGATCTATATGCTCCATTTTCCTCTCCATTTAAATGAATAATACGAATGTGATACTTTATATTTAAATGTACGTTCTGGTAGTAGAGGATAACTACTAATTTGTCAACTTATATGTTAATATAGGAACTTCCAAGCCAAAAAAGGACTCGAATCTCAGAAAAAGAGCAGCATTGGAACTACAGCAGGTGATGCTGCCTGTATAGAATATTTTACAGCTCTAGCAGCTGAACCTGTTTGCATCTGTTGGTGTTTTATATTTTTTTTTGTTGTTGATATTAATTCATGGCAATTCATGAAACTCTGTTTTTTTTTTTAAAAAAAATAAGCTTTGTGACAGCATGCGAGCACAATTAAGTGTTTTTTGTTTTTCTTGAAAAAAAAATTTTACCTTCCCAATCACATGTCTTATAGTTCTGAAAAGATCAAGGTAGCTGCTCCCTGACCAATTTGATTCAATTTTGAGAAACTTGTATGATTAATTTTTTCATGAATGAATCCACTTATCTGGTATAAACTAAAATTCAACCTTTGAGTTGCTGATGTGTGGAACACAGGTTGGTTTTGTATGTGCTATGGGTGCTGTATTTTTTATGATACTTCTCTACGTTTTATGAGGGGTGGGCCTCATTGGATCACTAGGAGAGCTGTTGATGATCATTCATAATTTTAATTAACCAAAAAAAAAAAAAACTAGATAGAAGTTCGGAAGAATAGAAAACATGAAGATTTGAAAACCCTAAATCTCTTAATTAAACTCGAAGTTTGCTGATCTACAGGTAAGGGAAGTGCTGGGCTTTCTCAGTCCCCTCTCTTTGCTCACACTCGTGAATCAAAACAGAAACTAAAACTCAGTGACTAAACTAAAGTTCGGGTCCAATCTCCTCTTTTATACATCTTGTTGCAAAACTAGAAATATGAGTTTACTAAAGTCAGTTCGAAAGCTTATAGTGACCTGCTGCAACAAGGAGTAACCTGTGGATTCCATGGGGCATGAGACTACATTGGAGTCTGCTCATCTTCCACTGCAAAGTCATTTGATTTGCTTACATTTTCAGCTTGCAGTGTTTTCTACTTCTTGTCTTCTGATTTGTAAAAGGAATCATCTATAAATTTCTTCAGTATAAAGGTCCTATTTTGAGTACAGAATGTGATTGTAAATTTCACTCTAGGTTAACAATATAAAGATATTAGAAATATGAAAACAGATATATCAGCTTCTGTGAAGTTCAATCTGTTTCTTACTGTGGGTGTATTAATGCATGCTCTGCCTTTGCATAGCTGATGAACTTCTAATTGGTTGAGACAATAGCCTTTTAGCAACTTTACTAGGGCATAATTTAACGCAGGTATTTTTTATTTTGGAAGGGAAGTACTGTTGTTGGCCTTTTCTTTGGAAGGCCTCTCTCTTTGCCAGGCTCTAGTCTGATGTGTGGCTGCTTTAGAGAGAAAGAAGGGAAGAAAAATTTATCGTTCGAGCAAATGTCGAGACATGTTGATGTGATTGAATGTGCTTGGGTGTATAGGACATCATGAGTAATTTGAGTGGACTTCAACAATATCTTTTTTCACATAGTAAAATTTCTAAGCATCTTTGCCCATGGAAGCAGGCTTGCCAAACTGTACTGTATACTACTAGTGTGTTCTGGGAATGTTTGTTTCGTTTTTCAAAACTTTCTGCTAGCTTTCATTTAAATATCATGTTCATCACTACAGATTATATAGACAACTGTTGTATCCATGAAAAAAGGGTCAGATAGGTACTTGAAAAATTCAAGGCATTTGTATGCATTGTGGTTATTCAACCGCCATTGTCTTTTCCTTTTCCCTTCATTTTTCAAATACATTCCTTAATGATTGTTACTTGTTACCTGGTTTCTATGTTGAGGGATTTCTGCCTTTATTTCATAAGCAGACTGCAAAGCTGAAAAGAAGGTAGTCACTGATGTTGATCTAAGAGCTCTTAAGGATGTGCTTGCACATGTAGCTTCTCAAATAATTAAAGAGGAACAAGAATACCTGGCAGAGGAGAATATTCAAAAGCAGGTAAGAAGTTGGTTCAAGAGTTTTATATATTTTTTCTGTTGTTTATAGAAAAATTCTAGAGTGCCTCCTCAACAATTCTACTTACCTAAAAGTTGATGAAAGGTTTCTTTGAGAACAATTTTGGCTACCCGTTTCTTCGCAGGTCCAGGAGGATTATGTTGACCTTCAGAGGAAGGTTTCTCTGGTGGATGTGATAGTGAAAGAAACCGAACTATTGCAGGATTTAACAAGATATCCTTACAAACATCACATTGTGTGGAACTGGCTGTCTGGTCATGATTAACCATACTCTTTCTAGGGGAGAGATGAGTATCCAGGCAGTTAGTTAATGGTAAATGATATTGAGAGTAATGCCGAGACATATGAGCTGCCCATTAGAACAACTGACATATGGAATTTCATCCTTCTAAAACTGCCATTTACAAAAATAGCTCTCAAAGATGTTTCTATAAGCTTACTTATGAGCAGTTTTTTCAAGATGTTTCTAGAGGTTTTCTGAAGCTCATAACTCATTGATGTTAAATGGTGAGTTAATTTTATGTTTTCTACCGTCTCAACCAGGTAAAAGAGCTTTTATTTTTTTTTTTTACTTTTTTACCAGTAAATTTGGTAAAAACACCTGAAACGTTTTGTATACCTAAAGTAAAAGTGGACTGCGATGCTTTCCAGGAACATTTCTAGTAAAATATATGATGAATATGCACAGAATTTAAACATCTTTGACTGGAAACAAGCAGACTTCTGAGCTGGAACAGAATTGTGCTTCCCTTGGTGAGCAGTTGCAGAATAGATGCATATGTCCCATTTGTCGTGCAGATAATGTTGAGGCCCTGGGAGGCGTTCTTCAGGCAAACAAGGCAAATTGATTGTAAGTATTCTACTTGTTATTGCTTCATCCAAAGTGTTCGCTATTACTAAATACAAAATATGCACTGAAATTTGGAAATTGCAGTTATTAGCATGTGTTACTATATTGAATTTTTGATGGTCACAATTAGACCGGGAAGCTATTGCTCTATGTTCTATTGAAGCGTCTGATGGCCTCCGAAGTGGAGAGAAGTGTTCTCTGACTGTTTTTGGCATTTAAATTGTCATGGTAGACCTTTTCAGTATGTGTCCTATGATATTTCAATTTTTGAGTTAAAATGGCCAAACTACCCACACAATTTCTGCCTCCGGTCGTCCCTTATTACACATGATTGAAGGAAACAAATCATCTAGTTATCAACACATGCTACTCACTTTCATTTAATCAATTTTTACTTTCCAACGACTTAATCTAAAATTGCACTTTGAAACCCTACTGAGTGAATTTCTTTTCTAAAAAAATAAAAGTAAAAAAGATAACTAAAAACTGGTGCATTTTCATGATCAGGATCCCAATAGTTAACCAGAGCTTTAACTGTTGAGTTCAATAATTATGGACTTTATTTGGTTGAATTAATTTTTTATTTTATTATATGATACAAAATATAAAAATTGATTTATTATCAAAAGGATAAAATTTAATAAGAACCTCATGCTAAATAATGGAATTGAAAAAAAAAACCAAAAGATATATATATATATATATATATATATATATATATATATATAAATAAAAGGCTCGTTAATCAAGTTATGATTTTATTGGGTTGATTTCATTTTTTTTATTTTATGAAGAAAAATATAAAAATTAATTTATCTAATATTGAAGATTAAAATTTAATAAAAACCTAAAGAAAAAAAACAAAAAGTATTTGAAAAAAAAGCTCACTCTTTGATTAATACTCGGCCAACATGCTAAATTTACATCATGGACTGTTAATTTTTTTATTTTAATATTAAAAAATAAAATTTAATTAAAAAATCCATGCTAATTTATAGAACTACAAGAAAAAAAAAAGCAAGAAAAAAAATACATCCATGTTGGGCTTGGCTTTTCTGAAAAAGCTAGATGCATGGGCCTACACAGGCCAGTGTGCCTGACCTATAATTTTTTTCTCTGTATAAGAGGCGAACAATCCCTTCCTTTTTTTAAAAAACACAAACACAAACAATATGTCCTCATCTGTGTTTTGCAAAGAAAATAACAAAGTCTCAATTGACTGACTTGAATCCACAATCTCCATAAAACCTGCACATGTTTTCACCAACAAAGCTAGCAAACAAAGTTGATGACAAATGGTTCAAGTAATATATTAAGCAGGTTCACGACTCTCAACTTTCTTTCTTTTTTGTTGCTAGTTTAATATATCATATGAATATTTTTTATTTCAATCAATAAAGAAATTATAAAACACGTAATTAATTATTTAGTTACAATAAAATCAAATTATAAGAGTTAGTAATAGGCAAGAACTGACATTAAAAGGTGGTAAATCAATGTATATTGGAAGGGTCTGTGATTATAGTTAATGAGTGTATAAAAGAATCACAAAATAACCATTAACTATTAAGAAAAAAAATTCTTTTGAGCAAATAATAAGTAAGGAAAAACTAAGAAATGTAGTTGTGTTGGGGTGCGCGGCAAACTCACATATAGGACCAATTTGTTTTTTTGTATTTTAAAAGTATTTTTTAAAAAAATTAATTTTATTTTATTTTTTCCTTACTTCAAAATTCTTTTTGTGTTTTCAGATCATTTTGATGTATTAAAGTCAAAAATAATTTTTAAAAAATAATAATAAAATATTTTTTTGATGTATTTTCAAACAAAAAAAACATTTTAAAAAATAATTATTACCCTATTTTCAAAAACTTTTTCTAAATTAAACCATGACACAATTTTATTTTTTTAAATTAGAGGCACAAGAAAGGACGAAGCGTTGCCACTTCTACAATTTTTTTCACGACTTAAAAGCTGTCTAAAAATTAGGGCTCACTGTATTTGGTTTTTTAAATTTAATTTATACACTATTTCTACCTTCTAACACCTTACAGTCATCTTAAAAATATTTATGAGCTATTTTAATTTGTTTTTGCACCATTTCTAAAGATTAAATATCATCTAATTATTTACAAAAATTGAATCAATTCAAAGGTTTTTAAACATACATATTCTTTTCTCTCTCTCTCTCTCTCTCTCTCTCTGTACTTTTCCTGTACCGTTTTCAATTTCTATGAGTGAAATATCTAGTTAAATAATGTCAAATTTGAAATCTCCAGGTTGATTTAGTGGGTGAAAGGATATATATATGCATGCTGCTCTTCTTATTAGATAGGATTCGATTCTAAGACCGTATCATGAAAAACATTGCAAAAATATATTTATCAGCCAGAATTAGCCAGAAAAAATAGCTATTCTTCATGGACGTAAACTGGTTAAAGGATTTTTTTTTTTCCCTTAACAAGGCGAGACAATGGATTAAACAAGAAGAGGAACACGGAGAAGATAGTGCGCGATAGCAAGGCTGCAATGAGAGATTAGCCTACGAAGAAAACTTCAAAGAGAGAGAAAGAGAGATAGTGGAGCTAGAACAGTCTGAAGTTACTAGCAGCAGCTACCTCGAGGATGCTACTGTCATTTATTATGGGCTATTTAAAAATATGGTTGCAATTGAATACCACTTTTATTTATTTTATGAATGTATAATTGATAATGAATTAAGAGTCTCTTTAAAATAGTAGATTGAATAAGTTTGAGCTAAATTAATATTTTTATAAATTATTTAGTTAATGTAGGTAGTTAATACATGTTGTCATCATTATTTTATATAGGTTTGATATATGTAATGAATGTATAGAGATTCACTCCAAAGGTTGCAGAAAGTGAATTATTATAATTAGGTTCATAGTTTTATTAATTACGCATTATCCAATCCGAAAAATATTAGTAGAGGGGGTATTAGATGTTCATGCAAGAGGTGTAAAAATAAAAATTTTCTCGATCTAGATGTTATAACGATGCATCTTCTACAAAAAAATTCATAGAGAAATACTTGTGGTGGTATACACACAGAGAACCATATGTTCCTCATGATACCATAGTAGAAAGGATGGTTAGGTCAATTTCTAGTTCTCACAACGTGCATGAAGTTGTGGATGACAATAGTAATCTTTATAAGAATATGGTTATGGATGCGATGAGAATAAATTAGGGTCATGTCGGTTAATATCTAATCATAGATGAAGAACCTAATGCTGACGCAACTAGTTTTTTTAATATTTTGAAAGATTATGACGAGCCATTATAAGATGGTTGCACAAATAACAGTAAATTATCAACTATTATATAAGTATTCAACATTAAGTTAGATCATGGATTGAGTGAGGTCAGTTATGACAGAATTGTCGAATGGACAAGAAACATTTTATTTGAAGGGAATAGGCTGAAAGAGAACTTCTACACTATTAGGTCCATGATGAAACCCCTTGGTTTAGAATACCAGAAAAATTGCAAAGGTTATTCATGTCATCAAATACTGCTTAGCACATGAAATGATGCCAATCACATGATGCGGTGGATGGAGTGATGATGCACATTTTTTAAAGTGAAGCCTGGAAACACTTTAACAATGTGCTTCCTCAATTTTCAATGGAGACAAGGAACATGTATCATGAGTTATGTACAAATGGATTCAATCCATTTAGGTCATTTGTTGCTTTTTATTCTTGTTGGTCGGTGATACTCACGGGTTACAACTTGCCATTAAGGATGTGTATAAGACCAACGTTCATGTTTTTATCTATGGTCATACTTGATCCTAATAGTTTAGGTCGGAATATAGATGTTTGTCTTCGACCTTTGATTGATGAGTTGAAGTAGTTGTGGTCATTTGGGGCTTTAACTTATGATGTATCAAGAAAATAAAATTTTATGATGAAGGTAGTTTTGATGTAGACTATCAATGATTTTACAGCTTATGAAATGGTTTCTGGTTTGAGCACGCATGAAAAACTAACATGTTCATATTACATGAAAAATAACAAGGCATTCACACTAACAAATAGCGATAAATCATCTTTTTTAAACTGTCACTAATGGTTCTTGCCAATATATCACAAGTTCATAAAGAACAGAAATGACTTCTTTATTGGCATAGTTGAAAGGGATGTTGCATCGCCACTTCTTTCAGGTGAAAAATTGTATAACATGGTATCAGAGTACGGTGACATTGAGTTTAGTTTTCAATTCGGCAAGCAGAAGTTTTCTGATTTTGGTTTAACCTACGATTGGGTAAAACAAAGTATTTTATTGGAGTTTTTTATTGCAAGACCAATATTCAGTGTCATAATCTTGATGTCATGCACATAGAAAATAACATGTTTAAGAATATTTTCAACATGGTTATGGACATGAAGGGGACAACAAAAAGCAACATCAAAGCTAGAATAAATATAGCTTTGTCTTATCACTGTAAAAATATAGAGTTGTTTATGTTGGGTCACGGGTCGCAAAGCCCAAAGTCAGCTTCACCTTAGTACTGTTCACAATGTTCATTATATACGAATATACCAATGAAATGTGTTTGTCGGTATATTCCAGAGACTATAAGAATTGTTCCCCTTCTTTCTGGTACTGTTCATGGTGTTCATTACATACGGGTGTACCAACAGAATATGTCTATCTGTATATTCCAGAGACTATGAGAACTATTCACTTCTCAATGCAGTAATAATTAATGATCTTTTTACTGTTCACTTTTTTTACCAATAGAATCATCAACAAAATGAAAAGCTGTCAGAAATATTTAGAGGGGCTTCTAAAAATCTTCACGCAAGTTGAAAATTTTCATTTGACTTTATAGACAAAATCATCGATGAATAAAAACTAAAATAAAAAACTCGAATCATGACAGATTGAGGCTTCATCTTCTTCTTTCTTTTTCTCTCTTCTTCTTTCACACACCTGTTTCTCTCTCTCTTCTATTCTCTCTCTCCTTCTCACCAAAGATCAAACATTCTTTTCTCTTCTCATCCTAAGGTATGTTGTCTTTCTTTATTTTTCTTCTTATTTTCATTTTCTTAGGCATATTAACAATGTCTTTTTTTTATTTTTTAATTAAGAGTCAAAATAAAGCATGCCATTAAGGTAAGAGTTTTTCATTCCTTTTTCTTCTTTTTCTGTGTTTTTTTTTTCTTTATGTTTTTTGTTTTGTCATTATTTTTGTTCAATTTTGTGTTCTTAATAATTTTATGAATTAATAAATGACATGAATTTTAGTTGTTATTGAAATAATTTTTGCATTATGTTGTTGAATTTTAGTTATTTTTTTTAAATGTTGTTCAATTTCAATTAAATGTGTAGGAATAATTTTAATTATTATTTTGTATTTATTTCATTTAGAATAAATTTGAGTAAATTTAGGATTAAAAATATTATCACTTAGAAATAATTGTGTTGAATTTTAGTTGTTATTGTAATATTTTTTACATTATTTTGTTGAATTTTAGTTGTTCTATTTTTCAATTTTGTTGTTCAATTTCAATTAAATGTGTATGATTAATTTTAATTTTTTGTAAATTTAAAATAATTTGTTGTAAATTTATGACTAAAAATATTATCATGTAGAAAATGAAATTTTCTTTGAAATTGAATTATACTAAATTGTTAGAAGAAATTGAATAAAATCAACTGGTTTGTGGCATATATTTTGTGTATTTGCAGGTTTAAAATTTTTGGGTAGTCTCTCATATAAGGGATATGCTGTCGAATGTTTTTCAGAAGTAAGAATCGTTTAATTTTTTATTCGTTAATTTACGTAGATGCCTAGAAGAAAGTCTATTGCACATCGCGAGGAGAGGATTACTACTTGTTCTTCTAACAGCGATGTTGACGATCACGAGTTATTAGGTGCTGACCAAAAACATGCACCTATGGCACAGGCATCGACTCACGATGCGGGCTTGTCGAGTTCGATGTCTCAAAGTCAAGGGTGGTCCCTTCATAGCGGGATCTATTTACCTGCAAGTACAAGGCCTAGTGGAAGGACAACTTTTCAATGTAAGTTTGTTTTGCTTTCACAACGACATCTTTAATAATTTTTGAAAAATAATATCATTTAATTAATGCAATTTCAGGTCTACAAACATTGAGGCTGCTAAAACAATAACATCGGCCTTTAAATCATCGATGAAAATTTTATTGTTTCAATAGAGCTAATTTTCCAAACATCTTGAAGAGAAACTGCAAGTCGATACATGGTTTTCAAGGTTCTGTTGATATTAACTTAAATATATTTTTCATGATAATTTGGATCGTTTATTGAAATTACTGGAATTTTTCTTTTATAAATTTTTTCTTCAAGTGAAAATTTGAATAGGAGAGAGTCAACGATAATGTTGCGAGAAGGGTTTGGGAAAATCATGTTGTAATTAAGTAAGATCAAATTCAAATTTTTTTTAATTCCAAATATTAAAAATTTACTTTTCATTTACTAACAAATAATTAATTTGTACCATATAGGTTGCGTGATTTTTGGTATGAGATGCAAAAGAAAGCCAAAAAACTTGTGAATGAAAAAGAGCTTTCAGGCTAAAATGACATCGGTGTGGAAGGATTTCAGACCGCCGCATGTCTTAGAAGCTGTATGAGCAGAATACATTCAACACTTGACATTCACGTGTTTCACTCGACGACCACAGTCTAGTACGGATAACCGGAACTGGTATGTTCACGATTCAATTACCATACACACCGACAGCTCCTTCAACTGGTAGAATTTTTTTTTTACATCTATTTTTTTATTAGTTTTTTTTATAAATATATTTAACTGAAAATATTTTTTATTGCAGGCTACGGTTCTTGGCCAATGGGGTTCTTTATTGAAACACATGTGTGAAGTGATGATCATAAAAAACGGGTGCATCAGTTCGTTGATAGCTGAGCTTAACATTTTATGATATGTTGGTTTCAAACATTTTTTTTCTTAAGTTATTATTTTCTTGAATTTGATGAATTTATTTTTTCTTTCCGAGATACATATAACAGCCGATTGAAGGAGAGATACGAGGACAATCCTTCAACCCATTCATTCGGATTTGTGGTTAGAAGCATGATTGTTCGGTGGGCCCGATAGGAATCGATGTATGAACTTTGTAACACTATGACTGAGAACTTGCAGACGGCTCGTAATGCTTTGATAGTTGAATACTCGCAATCAATTCCGAGCGTTCAAACTTCGAAGTTTGCGGCGATATTAGACCAACAAGTACAAGATATGAGACGACCAATCTTAATGATAAAATATGAAGGATTCATTGTTGATTATGAAGAACTCCGCCGATTGGTAATGGAGATGAGATCACAGATATGTGGTTTATGTGCACCCTCTAATTGGCCTCACGGTCTCGATGACGATCAGCCCCATCCTCCTCCTTTAGCGCCGTCTCTATTTTAGATTTATTGTATTTTAACATACAATTGTTTAAATTTGTAATAAATATTTTATTTTTTTACCAATTTATTTTATTTTAATTATTTTCTACTTTTGTTCAATATATTTTTTTGAAAAAAAATATTGACGGGGTTATAGATGGCACAACTCCATCGTAATATTCTAGAGATTTGAAAAATAATTACTACAAATGTCACTATCACCGATGAGGTTACCGTCGAAACTAGACTGTCAGTATATTCCTAAGAGTTGGAAAATAATTATTGCAAATATCATTGTTATTGTTAATGCACCGACGAAATTACATGTGATATTTTGTTTGTGATATGTTATATTTGCCGATGGTATACCGATATAATAAAGCGAGTAATTTTTTTTTGACGCGCTTTATCTGTCTGTAAATCCATCGGTATATTTATTACCGACGGACTCACCGATGGTCCATAAATTACCGACAATAGTTTTTTCAATAGATTGCTAATGTAAATATTGATATAAATTTTTATCGATAAAATTGTTAAATTTAATAGATTCTATTTAAATTTGATAGTGCAGCCTTTAAACTTCAATAAATATAGTATAATATAAGAGCCCTCGTGAACAAACCCTAGTTCTCAGTTTTCCCTGCTAACTGGTCGCTCTCCGATTCATTTCTTGCAACCCAAGTTTCCAAATCGATCAGTCTACAACTTTCTTTATCCTAGAAAGCAGTAGATTCTTCAGACGTTCCTGTTGCTGATGAAGAATTAATAAATTCCTCTTGGCAGTACTTCCTTGTGGTGATGAAGATGGAGGAATATTTGATGGATGTCGACTCACTCAACTATGGATGAGTCCAAGATGGGCTATCAGGGGGCCCAGAAAGTGTT
>Ga0325411_1005647_pt1 | contig 13826 bp, 4 predicted proteins | sample PopdelMetagenome_13_FD_206181 | JGI IMG/M metagenome (GOLD analysis project Ga0325411, IMG submission 206181) | Populus deltoides microbial communities from Bellville, Georgia, United States - Xylem-PdIQD-R4 | ecosystem: Host-associated > Plants > Phyllosphere > Stem > Wood/Secondary xylem... | reverse complement strand
AAAAAAAAATCCAAGTCCAGTGGCCTCAAACTTAAGAGGTGTTAATTTGTACGGTTTAGCCGTATTTTACAAAACTCTCACCCCTATAAATGACCTCTTTCGAAGCATTTTAAGTTTAAACCTCTAACTACCATGGCTTCAAAAACCCTTCAATGGTTAAGCCTTGTGGGTATCATATGGCTTCAGTCTGTAAATGGAACAAACAGCAACTTTCCTGCATACTCCTCCCAACTCAAACAACTCCTCTCTATGTCTCAAGTTCAGCTAAACAACCTTGCTTTTGCCTCAGATGCTGGAAAACTATTTGGTTTCTTTTCTGGCATTGCTTCTCTTTATCTTCCTCTATGGGTAGTCCTCTTGATCGGTTCAACTCTTGGTTTGGCTGGTTATGGTTTGCAATATCTCTTCATAACAAATCAAATTTCCTCTCTTTCTTATGCCCATATTTTCTTGCTCACTGTTTTGGCAGGAAATAGTATCTGTTGGATCAACACAGTTTGCTATGTTGTTACCATCCAGAACTTCCCTTCTGATCGCCAAGTTGCTGTAGGATTAACCACTAGTTATCAAGGATTAAGTGCTAAAATCTACACAGTACTTGTTGACTCCTTCACGTTTTCTCCTGTTAGAAGAGCTAAAGCCTATCTTCTTCTTAGCTCTTTATCACCTTTACTAGTGAGTGTGGTGGCTGCACCATTGGTTAGAGATGTTAATGTTGGAACTAGCACGAACATGAAGGTTGGGTTCGTAGTCATGTTTGTGATAACAATAGCCACAGGAGTCTATGCTGTTGTCAGCAGTTTGGGATCCGTGTCAAGTAGGTTACCTCCATTATGCAATGCCATTGGTATCTTAGTGTTTCTGCTAGCCCCACTTGCGATTCCAATGGCAGAGAAGATGAAAGAAAAGTTCTTAAATGGAGAGATGAAGGTGTATATAGAGGAGAATGTTGGTGATCATGTTGAGAGAATAGAGAGTGGGGTAAAAGTGGAAGATGATCATACAAGGGAAGGTGAGGTGGGTGTGAAGGAGGAAATTGGGGTGATGTTGATGTTAAAAAGAGTTAATTTTTGGTTGTATTTCTTTGTATATTTGTCTGGTGCAACACTCGGGCTAGTTTATCTGAATAACTTGGGACAAATAGCTGAGTCTCGTGGGTGCTCAGGGACTTCTTCTCTAGTTTCTTTGTCTTCCTCATTTGGGTTCTTTGGCCGACTCATGCCATCTCTCCTGGACTTCTTTTTGTCAAAGTAAATTCAATCTCTGTCCTTGAGTCTTTTTTATATTACTTTGTCAATTTCTGCAACTCATTAAGATCAAAAGGGCATGGGATTTTTAGAAAATGCTTTCTACTATGTTTTTCAATAAACATGATTAGAGCATTCCAGGATAAAAGAGATAAATACAGAAAAAAAATATAAATCCAAGATAGAAAAGATAAATATAAAAAGATATATAGAAATTTATATGTTTATTTAGAAAAATCTTTTTAAATGGTTTTGAAATAAATACTTGTTTTTTTAAAAAATAATAAGTACATGGAACATATTCATTCTATTCCAGCTATCTTCGTCTTCTCTAACATAAATATACTTTCTTTTTATGGTGTTTTCATTCAAAAATACTGTAGAGGGCACCTGCTACCGTTGGTAGGTGTATGCCGACCATAAAATTTGGGCAAAAGAAAAGCATTTTCTGGCTGTGCTTTAATCATAAAGGGATTTTGATATTTGCATTTATGATTTACCGAAATTTTATAGATTTATTCAATGCTATATCCCTCCATCTGTTGAGATAGTAGTTCAGGAAATTAAAGGATTGATTTCAATTTCTTTTCAGGAGTAGGTACAAGATATCAAGACCAGCTTGTATAGGAGTATTGATGGCCCCAATGGCAGGAGCTTTCTTCTTACTTCTCGACACAGCAAATATCTCCCTCTATATCAGCACCGCCATCATAGGTGTTTGTACTGGGGCAATCACTTCCATTTCTGTATCAACAACAACCGAGCTTTTTGGCACTAAGAATTTCAGTGTCAACCATAATGTTGTGGTTGCCAATATCCCCATAGGCTCCTTCCTTTTTGGCTACTCGGCAGCGCTTCTTTATCACAGGGAAGGTAATGAAGATGGCAAATGCATGGGGATGGAATGCTATAGGAACACTTTCATTTTATGGGGATCACTTTGTCTTTTTGGCACTTTCCTAGCTTTAGTCCTACATGCTCGCTTGAGAAAATCCCCCTCGATCGCATCCATAGATTTACAAGAAAATGAAACTAATTACTATAGGAATTGAGTTCATGTGGATCAAAATTATCATTGAGTGCTGCAGCCATGCTTCATGTAGTGTGATTGATTTGATCCATATGAACTAAACCGTACTAAATGACAAATTCTTTTGTGAGTGGTCCAAGTTAAATTGTATTGTAGTAGGAGCACATGTACTGTGAGAATTTATCATGACTTGCTAATATATAGAAATATATTCATGTACAATTACATACCCTTGATTCAAGTTAACAACAAAGCATATGGCTTGACGATGTCTGTCATTTTGATTTTTCTTTTATCTTTTCATAAATAATATTAAGATATCTGCAAAGTACTTATGAGTTTCTATAACTGAGTTTTTATAACTTGAAAACGAATATTATAAGAGGGTATTTAAGACTGTGATGTATCATAATTTTTAAAATAGAATTTCAAAGGGTTACACCCTAGTGTTGAAGATTTGGGTTTAAGAGATATGTTTCCTTTTAGATTTATTTTTCGAATCCCACTTGCTATATATTTTCTTGGGGTCATTCCCCCTGGTATAAAAAACCAGTGATTAACTTTATTTTTATATGGGAAACTTTTGTGGGCAAGAGCTTGGAGATTTAGTAAAGGTGTGTACAAGCTGGTCTATATATTCTGCTTAAAAAAATTAAAATAGTTTTTACTTAAAAGTGTATTAAATTAATTTTTCTTAGATTTTTTTATTTTTAATATTATCACATTCAAATTATTATAAAGCATTAAAAAATATTAATTTAATATTTTTTAAACTAAAATAATTTTAAAAAATATCACTACAAGATTTAACAATTTTACCAACAGAATTTTTCCGTCGGTGTAAGACACATATTCTGTCGGTAATTAATTTACCGACGACATCACCGACGGAAATGCTCCATCGGTGAATCCTTTATCGGTAATTTTTTATCCGTCGAAAATAAAAAAAATTACCCGCTTCATTTCGTCGGTATATCCCTCGGTAATAATATTTTTTATTACCGACGGATTTACCGACGGAATTACCGATGGAAATTCCATCGGTAATTCCGTCGGTAATTATTTAAAAAAATTAAAAAAAATCATTTTATAAAATTATAAAATAATTAAATTAACATAAATCAACACTGTATAATATATACTCAAAATGCTTGAAAAAAAATAAGAAAATCAACTCAAACAAATTTGCAACAAATAAATAAAATGAAAAAATAAATTCAACTAAAAAAATTCATATGAAAAAAATGAAGTTGCAATTGCTAAAAATTTAAAAATCCTATAAATAAATCAACTAAAAATTAATCTCATATGAAAAAACAAATCTCACAACAATATTTATACAATTATTAAGAACAAAAACAATTAAAAACAAAATAAAAAACAAATATAGTGAAAAAAAATCATGAAAAAAGAAGAAAAATCTTACCTTAATGTAGTTGCGAGTGAAGCTAAGGAGAGAAAACAAATTTCGTAAAGCATATTAATTAAAAAAAACTAAGAGGATAAAAGAATAAAGAGAAGAAGACATACCCGAGCATGGAGAAAAAGAGAAGGAGATGAGGAGAGAAAAGAAGAGAAAGAAATAGATATTGATGTTTTTTACATATAGTGAAGAAGAAGAAGAAGTAGAAGTAGAAGTAGAAGTAGAAGAATAAGAAGAAGAAGTAGTAGAAGAAGAAATAAGTCTGTCTCTTGTGAAATAAGGGATTCAGGCTTTTTATTGGGGTGTGTTAGCGACGGATTTATCGACGGATAATTGAATATTAATATTTTTAATTATTCTGTTAATAATTTCATCGGTAATATTTAATTTAAATTTTCAATTTCGTACAAAGTTTTCAGAAACCGCCAACAATTACAGACGATTGTTCAGTCCGTCGGTGATTCCGTCTGTAATATTTAAATGAAAATTTTAAATCAATAGAATTTTTTCAGAAAATCGCCAAATAACACCGACGACTTTTCAATCAGTCGGTGATTTTGTCCATAAAGAACAACAATTAACATTGCAATTGGAAAGTGAACAGTTCCGGAGCTCTCTGGAAAATACCGACGGATTTTGTCCGTCGGTGATTCCCTTTGTAATTGACATGATGAACAGTGTAAACAAGTTTACCAACGGATTTACCGACGGATTTTACCGACGGAATAAATTCCGTCGGTAATTCCGTGGGTAAATCCTGACACGTCATCATTTTTTTGTTTTTTTAAATTTTTTTGTCCCTCTGTAATTCTCTCGGTATATAACGAGGGAATATGTCCATCGGTAAAATCCCTCGACAATTTACTGACAAAAATATTCTCTCAATATTTCCATTGGTATTTATTGGTTTTCTGGCAGTGTATATAAAAACAGAAGTTATGTCATTCTTATCTTAGCTTTGCTGCCTAACTATCAAATATCTTATGAACTTGAATCTGAATCTCATATCAGAGGGAGTGTGTGGGTCCTATACATATCATGAAAGCCACTCAAGAAGTGGAAAAGACGTCCAGAACTACTTCAAACTTAGGTATATAGTGATGTAGGAGCCACGATGGATTAGCTCATGCTCGGACTCCTCCTATCTTGCTCTACAAGAACAATACAAATGGTCCATCCACGTTTGTAAGTTCCATTATATAATTGCCAATAATTCACACACATATATATAGTTAGATACATGTTTATATATATATATATATATATATATATAGACACACACACCCCCGGTGCATGGCAAATAAAATTTGTTTTTTCTCTAACAATTTAATCTATGTTTTTGACATGCAAGCTAGCGTATTAGAAAATATATATAACAGTACAATAATAATAATAATAATAAAAAAAAAACTATATGTTATAAACGTTTAGAGTTTGGAGTAACTAATCACTCAGTTAGAAGGGATCGAATAAGATGTTTAACTACTTTATAGATTCTTAAGGCCTTGAGTCGTATAGTTATATAGTGATGTACCATTAATTATGTCGTGAGTTGAAAACTTGTTTATTTTTATATTTTAAAAATATTTTTTTAAAAAATTAATTTTTTATTTATTTTTATATCATTTTAATATATTAATATTAAAAATAAATTTTAAAAATAAAAAAATATATTATTTTTATAAAATAATTATTACTACACTCCAAACCCCCAGATAAAATAAGTGAAGCTGCAATGTGTTCTCATTCCAGCCACATCAATTCTCCTCCGTCCAATCTAACTAGCTGCTACGGTGCTACCTATTTTATTTCTTGTTGATCAGTGTTATAAATGCTCTTCACACTATATTTCTAGTGAAACCTATCAAATATTAGACGTTTTAGACTGTTGAAATAGAATTAGAGGGAATTTCTTTTTTCTTTTTTTTTAAATCTCTTAAATGTATCAGTTCAGCCATGCATTGTATATTTGAAATTTAATAGAGAAAAGATCTCATTTTGGGATGCAATAGCCAGCCAAAAAAACAGGATATGACTATGATAAGAATATATTCGTTTAATATTTCTTTATCCTATTTGTATTTATTTATTTATGCAAAGTATTTATCATAAAATGTTTGCGTATGCATGACAAACGATGACATCTTTGAAAGACAAATTTCGGTGAGATAATGTTCTGACAAGACTGTACTAAAGAGGTATGCTCATACGTCCTTGGGGCTTGGGAGTAATTGAGTGTATGGAATTTACACGTCATAAGGACAAGTGCCTGAAAATATTTAAGATAAAGAGCAAAAAAACAAAACATTGAAATGAATCTTAAGGGCCCAATTTCAAGATTTTAATTGATTTGCTAACAGTAAAATGTTGTTTTTGTATTTTAAAAGTATTTTTTTAAAATAAATGTTATTTTTAATTTAAATTAATATTTTTATATCATTTTGATGTGTTTATATCAAAAATAATTTTTTAAAAATAAAAAATATATATTATTTTCAAGGCCCTCTAATGTTATCAACACATTAATGCAGGGACTTCATTGAGCAATATGTGAAACTTTAGGAATGCACTTGTACTCTTTTCAGAGAGCAAATTGAGAATTGCTTGATAGTTAAGAGACTAATTTGAGATTTGTCCATGAAACTTTGATAATCGAAGGAGAATTAATTGGACTTCTTAACCATTAAATGTCAGCTCCAGAAAATCTGAAGGGGTGATTAATTCACAGCCGTGGAATATAGACGTTAATCATACAGCTCCACCAGCCACCCAAGTAGGCTCCAATCTTATTAAATCCTCGAACCTGTTCAGGCATCTTTCCTTCATGGGACCAGCGTACTGCTAGCTTGATGGGTGTCATTTTGAGCCTCCACCACTTTCCTGGGTTGCTGGCGACCTTGATATCATTCTATCATCACAACTACGTAATGTCTTCTTCTTTCAAGAGTTTATATATATATATATATAGGTTAGTTTTTCTTTTCATAGCTAATATCAGTATATATTTGAACCGGTTTCTAGGTTTTTTCCTCCGATATTTGAAACTTGTAGCTTCGTCATTAATTTCATGATGAATCTTAAAGATTTGGGCCTATCTCTTTTAGTTTATTTCCTTAACATTCATTTCTATCTTGTCGCTGCATAATCCTCGGCAAATTTTGCAAGTACATGTATGATTCACTTGTGCTTATCTTTTCACTTTTAAGTGTCCCCCTCACACCACTAGCTACTTGATTGCAGGGATGCCTTTTGCTCTCTTGGATTGAATATCAATACGTCAAGAGAGCTAGCTCAATAGTTAAGAGGGCAACGTCTCCTTCTAGCCTCTCAAGATTCATAATTTAAGCCAAGCTGTAGCTTATACACTTGTATGACTTGTAAGAAAGAAAAAAAACCTCGGCTTGATTCAAGATTTTGATCGGTAAATTCATGGATTGACTTGTCGCGTCAGGCTTAATCAGACGAGATTTTAGAACCATGTTCTTAAGTAGCTTTGGATTCGAACAACTCTTGAAAAAAGAAAGAAGAAAAAAAAGGCAATCGTCTAGGTATCTCAAGGAGATGTTGAAATTCGTAGCATAGAAAACGCTGTGTGAAATCTAGAGTGATGCAAGTCGCCCCACTAAACTTGGGGGACTCGAGGTATGCTTGCAAGTATTCTAGCAGCCCGTTCGCAAATTAAACTAGAAATATCCACTAGCCCATCTAGCTAGCTGAAACAAAACCTTCAAACCTACAAACCCACCTGTGTCCATGACAACCATGCTGACCTTTAAATGATGAATAGGCTATACTTTTCGTGTCGTTTATTATTGGAGCAGTGCTTCTTCTTTTTTTCAAGTTTTTTTTTTAAATATCTTTTATTTAAAAAATATCAATTTAATTTTCTCTTAATATTTTTTTAATAATTCTAATATATTTTCAATTGAATAACACTTTTAAAAAATATTTTACATGCACGAAATCATTTACTCGCCACTAAAAAGTATAGAAAGGTAACCTAAGAAAATGCATCTACCACACATTTGAAGCCCACTTCCTCTGCCCTTCGATTTCAGGCAGTCCTATAGGTACGAAGTTCACAAGACATACATCCTTTCCCTGTATGGGTGAAGAACGTGAGTGCATTTTTGTCTTAAATTTTGTCTTTCTCAATTCACATGTTTGCACGACCGTTTCGAACCCATTAAAGAAAACTTCTATATATATATATATAAGGAATTTATGGTTTCTATTCTATTAACTTAGTTCTTGTTGTCTTTATCACATACATATATTTGCATGTGAATATTTTTTACCTAATACAACTCACGTGACCTTGTTAGCTGCTTCTATATATATATATATATATATATATATATATATAAAGAGTAATTTCCACATACAATTAACCTACAAACTAAATAGTCATCCTTCTGAGAGTCTGGCTGCTCTTCTTTTTTCTTGATATAATTAAGGTTGTTTTTTTGTCTCGTATTAGTCACTTGTATTCTTCTTCTTTTTTTAGCTGATCCGGCCCTATTATCAAAAAAAATAAATAAATAAACAATCCCATGTATTTCTATGAAAAATTAACTGTAAAATATTTCATCGATGATTCTGTTAATATTAAAAATTATTAATGGAATAAAATCACCAATGCTTGAGTTTTATAGTTTATAATACAACAGAACTTTCTCTTAATATCAATGAAATATTCTGTTCACATTCTTTAATTTTCTGTAGGGTAAGCAGTTCTCTATGTGTAAACAAAGAATTAATAAAAAAAAAAAAAGTTGGAAAAGCAATGAAAATTGGAAGCATGAATGACTAACTTCCAAAAGAGTGGCTTGCATAACATGTGTGTTTTGAAAATGTAATGGGAATAATAATAACTCCAAATCTTCTTTGGAATTCAGAGAGCAAGTTGTCCGTCTAATTAATTAATTAATTAATATAAGAATGAATGCCATAAATAAAATAATATTATGGAATGTCACGAGAGCAACATATACATATTTGAAACCAGAAGAACCTAATCAAATGGCATCCTTAAACAAATGTTGGCACTAAACAACATTATATTTTCTAGAAAAGCATCTGATAATGTAGAGATTATGTCGACACATGTTTGTTTTACTATATATACTTATATATATATATATATATATATAAATTATCATATTCATAAGAATAAAAAAAAATAAAAAAAATTAATCTTTTCTTTTACCAGAATAAGAAAATATTAAGCTAATTCCTTTAGATATGTGCATTGATTGCTGACAGTATAGTTTTTTAATTTATATATAAAACAGTAATATGTGCCTCTCAATTCTTGATTATTATTTGAAAATTATATATGTATGAAGCAATCTTCTAGGTGAGGAGCAATAATTCCAAAAAATGCCAGCTGAACAACACTATCTTCTTCTCCTGGCACAGTTAAAACTGTATATCCCTAGATGTTTCCAGGTACAGTCTGATTTATAGCTCCTCCTCTGCTATTATTGTACTTCTTCACATTGGTATAATTATTTCAGTGTGATAAGGATCACATCACCTCAATGTGCATATAATTCAAAAAGCTGTATAGATTATTTTTGGTGAAAAACGAAATGACAGGATGCAGTTCTCTCTCTTTTATATTATATAAGAGAAACGAAACGGGCACCTTATGCATCCCATCAATGGAATTCTTAGTTGTTGATGTTATTTGATACGAATATTTATGATTGATAGTGGGAAATGTTGGGATGTAATTTCAACTTAATCCATCTGGGAATTATTATATATTTGATTTTTTATGATATTAAAATTTAGTTATTTTAAAAAATAAATGGTGTGTTATTCATAATTAGAGTATCAAACAATCATTTTAATTTAAAAATTTATAATTTTATATTAATTCTTTTATAAATTTTCTTCAGCTTAAAATTTATAAAGATCACTCACACACTACTTTATATATATATATTTTATTAACATGAAGATAGAAGATAATGGAATTTAAAGTCAATAAGAATAATTATTCTGTGTTAAAAGAACAGTTTCAATAAAAAAACTTAAATTGTTTAGTAAGATGTGAAATAATTTTATCTTTATCCTTGTAATAAAATGTCATTCAGCAAGGAAATTCTGAAAATCAGCAGTGGCTTGCCCTTCAATGGACAATCTAGCATTCATTAATTTCAATTTTACTAACATATTCTATCCTGTTGAGAAATGATTTGATTAAAGAAAAGATTTAACTATTAGCTAGACATAATATATATTATGTGTTTAATTATATATGGGGCAAATCAAGATTAACCCTGGAGGTTAATTAATTGAGATATATATAAAGCTCCAAAATTGGATGAGCAAGACCATATATATATAAAACCCTAAAAAAAGTATAGGGTTAAGTGTGCAAGGGACAAATTGGGAGCAGGGCTAAACGCGTCTGGATTATATTGTTTGGTTGTGATGATTAATGGGCACTCATGTGAATTGATGAAGTCCTGATTTGTCCATGCTTGAATGCTGACAAAGCTCTAAAGCAAACCCAGCTGCCAGTTGACACATGACCTACCAATGGATGTCCCAAACAAAATCATACAAAAAAAAAACTATGCTAAAATTGATGCTTCAGATCGTATCAATTATTCAGTTTCTTTAACTGTTGGAAAGACGGATGCAAGGGAAGGATGATGAAATTATTGAAATCACATGAACAAGTAGTGTTGCTCAGGATGAACATGCAAGTACTGTCAAGAAACTAATTAAGAGCTAGGGTAATTCGACTATAAATCCGATCGAACACATACATGCATGAGAAATTTCTCTCCAACAGTCCAGACTAATGGTGTGAAATTAATTACAAGCTAATTAATTTGAAGATGATATCAAATGTGTGTGTGATTAACTATATAAAAATGGTTATGTATGCATGGCATGTAGCTAAGGGACTCGCGTCATATCCTCCAAAATATTTGGAAGAAATTAAGTGAGTTATGAATTTCTCAAAATCCCCCTTAAGCTATGAAGTCCCGTTTCCCTCTCCATTTCTAGTAATTCTATAGTGCTTAATTACAGTTCGAATATTTACAATACATATGAGAGATATACATGCAAAGAGAAGAGAAAAAATTTAATTTTTTTTAAATAATTTTTTTTAATAAGAAAAAGATTTCTTATTATTTTTTGGTGGGATCAAATATAATTTTATTTTCCCTTTGTGTATATCTCGGTTCTATACTATAAGTATTCAATAATCATTGCGTTATTGAAGCAATTCAGGCAACAAGCTAGGGCACACTTCTTCTTCTTCTTGTTTTTTTGTTTTTTTTTGTTTTTGTTTTTGTTTTGTTTTTTGTTTTTTTTTGTGGATGCACCTGATCTTAACTGCGTATGCATCATGTCGTAGCCCTTCTTGATCATCCAATAAATGCTTTCTCTTAAAGTAAAACAAGTGATTAAGTTCCTTCAATATTAATTTGATGAAACTTACACAGATCTGGGAGAAAATGGTACCGTAAATAAGGATTAAGTTTTGTGAATAATTCAGGAGGTATTATTAGAACATTGAAAAGCATTGCAGAGACAATGGCGAAAGATCAAGTACATCAATGATGTGAATCTTCATTTTGGTCTTGGGATTCAATCAATGCATCATTCCTCATCTACAGACTATGTTTTGACCCACAGAGGTACAATATGCTCTCTTTTCTCCTTTATTTTTAAACATTAGTGAAGACATTAATTTCCCCTGTAGCTAGTCATATACTAGAGTAAATTAAGTTGGTTAAAAAATCCTCTAATCATTTAAACAAAAAAAATCATATAATAATATTAACATAAGCTAATTGAGTATTGAAAAACACTGTAAACACATATATATTTGCACTGTTCACTTGAACACTAGTATAATGATGTCTTTGTCTTTCAAATCAAAACATATTAAATTGGCTATTAGGGATATCGAGATCTTTTCGTATAATGCATTAGCTATTAGCAAATTGATTAAGAAGAAATATTTTTTTTTTCATTTTAAAAGCATAATGAAATGACCAAAATATCCCTAAAAGTAAAAATTATAAAATTGGTGTCCAAGGAAATTTTAGTGTTTTCACAATGATTTTTTTGTTGTTAAGGGGAAATTCGATATTTAACTAAATAAAAAAAATAAAAAGCACAGCAAAACAATTAAAATATTCTTAGAAGAAAAAAAATAAATTAAAAGTGAATATTTTTAATTAAAACAATCAAAATATCTTTACCTCAATGGGCTTTTTTGTATTTTCACATTTATTTTTGTTATTATCAAGTCAGCCAAGGGATATTTTGGTATTTTTATAACTATAGAAAAAAAAAACAAAGAATGGGGCATGCTTATCCTCCCTTTGACCAGCAATTACGACGCCTCCTTACGACCAAAATAGCTTTTTTATCATATCATTGAAAATGACACTGAGTCCTCTCTTTCTTAGGGCGATGTTTGTAATCAGTGGGGACATGGTTTGTCATTGGCGAAGCTTTTTTCCTCTCTCCTCCCCTTGAAACTCTCGCTAACATCGTAAAATTTCAAAATTATCCTCTAATTTATGAGGATTTCCACTTTAGTCCATATTTTTTATATATAATTTTTGTTTATAGCCTTTTTGTAAAACTTTGATCTTTTTTTTTCAATTTTACCCTTTAATTCCAATTTATGATATCTTTTTTTCAATTTGGTTATCATTCTCTTCATTGTTTTTTTTCCTTTTGTTAAATTGATTTTTGTTCTTAATTTCACTCTTCAATCAAAAATATATTTGTATTTCTTATTTCAATTTTAATCTACATTCTTTTGATTATTTTTTTTTGTCCTTTTGTTAAATTTTATTTTTCTTTTCAATCAAAGATTAAAATTTATTTTATATTTTAATTTTTATCCTCATTTATGTAATTGATATTTTTGGTTTTTAATCCTTTTGTATAATTTAATTTTTTTTAAATTTATCTTTTAACATTTGATTGATTGAGAATTAAATTTCATGATTTTTCAAGATGAGGTACTTTCAGTCTAATGACCCGAGTCACAGGTTTAAAAAGTTAACATAGGTTGATATTTTTTTTAAAAAAAAAGTATTGTGATTTTCTTTATTTTCTTTCCTATCAGATTAACTTGATCTCATGCCTTGGATCACGAGTTTGACGAGATGGACCCTATTGGCTCGGCCTCGATTATTAGGGTTACATGTTTGTCATGCTAACTCGAGTTGACTCCACCCTTTTTAGGTCATTTTTTCACCCAATTTTATCATTCTGTATTTAATGGGATGAGAATTAAGCTACATCATTTATCTCTTTTTGGAAAAATGTTGTTTTCCAAGGTTATCGTGAGTATTTTTTAATTTGATCCATCTAATGTCGTTATTAATTTTTTATCGTCTAATTAAAATAAAACCTACTTATTTAACTACCTTAAAATTGACAAATATAAATGGAAACGCCAACAAACATGTTTCATTTGTATATTATAGTGAATTTTTTTGACTAAATGTGCCCTCATAGTAGCCATCGATAAATATCAACAGAAATATTTTCTTGGTATATACCAAAGAAATTACAGTGGAAAAAGAAGGAATGAAAAAAAACTAAAATATACGATGGCATATTATTTTTACAGATAGAATTATCGATGATTTAAACTCTTCAATTAAATCCGTCAATAAACTTATCTGTACTATTTAATTTATAACATGACAAGTGATCCCTACCCATTTCTTCTTCTTCCTTCATTTTTCTTTATAACAAATACCACAAATCCCCTCTAATTTTATCGCAAATCAACCTTCCATTATAAATCCAGGCATCTCAACACTCAGTTTGTTAGCATTTCTATTCTGATTGAAATTTTATTGAGGATTCCTTACTTTAAGTAAGCAAAACTATTTATTTTTTGTTTAACTTAATTTTAAAATGTTAATTTTTATTGCATATTTTTGTAGTACATGTATTTTGTATGGGTGTTTACTTGTTTTATAGTTCTTTTTCCATAGAAATTCGTTGTATGAATATATGATTTATACATGTTAGGGCTTGTTTAAGATTTTAAAAAAATATATTTGTATGTAAATTAATAAAATTTAATTTGAATTTTTGACTTAGGAGTTATGTGATGAAA
>Ga0325411_1005646_pt1 | contig 13826 bp, 9 predicted proteins | sample PopdelMetagenome_13_FD_206181 | JGI IMG/M metagenome (GOLD analysis project Ga0325411, IMG submission 206181) | Populus deltoides microbial communities from Bellville, Georgia, United States - Xylem-PdIQD-R4 | ecosystem: Host-associated > Plants > Phyllosphere > Stem > Wood/Secondary xylem... | reverse complement strand
ATGGGAATGATTGGACTTGTAACTTATTATATAATTTAATATTGGACCGACTTTCTTTTCATATAATTACTTTGCAAATGAGATGCTGGATCTTGAAGGAAAGACCAACGAGAATTAATTAATTATCAAAGAAAATTAGACTCTACCATTTTAAAGAGGACGTCGTCATAGACAAATTCATAATGCAAGGGCGTGCACATAGTTAATCATTCTCCTCTCTGAGCATTGACTTTGCAGCCTGGTATTAATAAATATTGACAAAAATAAATAATTACGTAATATGGAAGTGTAAAGCAAGTTTACAATTAATATGCTTAAAAGAGTATGATTAACTCATGTCACTTGACCGTTGGAACCGGTGGTGGAAATTGTAAACTAATTCACATGATATATAGCGATTCCATCGGATCCTGTTCTTTTCATTCTCTCATGAAGAAGTAATGATTTTATTTTATTTTAATTCACATGATATATAAATATTGTTAATTATTAGTTAAAAAAAACAATATAAATTACATCCTGGAATTTCCTCTAATTAAATTTATTTAAATTTGTGAGTACTAAAAGGAATATATTCGGTGAAAATTTACAAGTTAATATATTTTTTTATTTTAGTTTTCACTGTTTTTCTTAAAAAACCATGCATGGTAATACAAGCGCATTCAAGTTGTAGAAAAACATTTATGAATCGAAAAAACAAAACCTAATTACAAAAAATAAAGAAATTAGCATCACACGACAATTAGCGAAAAGATCTTCTTATATGTGTCTAAATATACGAAAACCTTATATACAATCTTTCATGTATTTCAGTTTTCATCAAAAACTTTGCACCCAAAAAAAAAAATTCAAAACCAATTCATAAAAGGAAACGATTTTGGCATCAGGATCAGAATTCTGCGCGGCAGAAGGGCACTTGAAAATGTTTTCGAAGATATAGATATTTACTCTGTTCAAGATTCTCTCTACTGTTGATGTACATGATTATTTCCTCCAGGATATAGGTATACTCTTCATCAAGAATTTTAGACGTATTACATTTGAAATGTGTAATGACCAGTTGTTTCCTTCATCCCTACGATGCAAAACGTGTGTGTGTGTGTGTAATTACAGAAGAACCAGTAGAAAGAAGAAGAGTATATTACCTGGGAACCTGAGCAAAAAACCAATCTCGAGTTTAATTGCTTGTACCTACGGTATATATCACATCATTCTTCGGATCAAACTGTCTACATATGTGCTTGGAATCCTCTGATATTGAATTAATATAAATATATAACACTATTTTATAGTTTTTTTGTTGGATTGATTTAGATGGATATTTGATATTTGATTCAGGTCATCAAATATGAACTATAAATTAAAATCCTATTATATACAATAATTCTTGATATTCATTCAAAATTTAACCAATTTTCTTGGTTGATCGTTTTTTTATATAAAAAATAATAAAGAATTTATACGTGTATAATGGGCCTTGCAGCAAAATAGCCAGAACATGAACAACGTTTTTTAACATCTTGGGAATAATTTCTAGGCATAATGGGCCTTACAGCAAAATGGCTAGAACGTGGGCTTTATAGGTCTAAAGTCAGGATTATAGATCGAGTCATAAGGTCCTAAACGAAGTTGACTTCTCTTTTTTACTTCATGTGATTTCTAATTCCATCCAATCTTTCCTTTCAAATGGACTTTAACAAAAAAAAAAACAACGTTTTTGACGTTAATAATGATATAAAATAGCATAATTTGCAATACCTTCCATTTAGTATTGTAATATTATATGAATTATCTAAATGTTTAAAGATTTTGATAAAAATTTCCTTTAAATTTAATAAATATTACAAAAATTCCTTTACGTATCCCAAGTCGCCGTAGTTTAAACAATATATATAGATATAAATATATAATATTAAAATAAATTTCTATCAAATGTGTTAATATTGTGTTGACAAAGCATTTTTATTTAAAACAGAAGCTATCAATTTTTTATTATTAATTTAAATAATTTTATAAAAAAAAAGTTAAACGGATCAACTCCTACTAATTTAATTTCAAATTAAACTCTAAATCAATCTGCTTTACTCGATCAACCCCCCCCCCCCCCCAACCCAAAAAAATAAAAAAAAATGAGACAGGATTGCATCAGAATTAAACTTGGGCTCTATGGACAAACCTGCAGAGGGGACGGGACAGCAAGTATTGCATGTTTTTTTATGAAATATATATTTTTTATTTTCTAAAATTTATTTTTAATATAATATATTAAAATAATAATAAAATATTAATTTAAAAGTAAAAACAAAAATTCTACCCTAGAGTCTTCTTTTCCGCGGATGACGAGGTCTTGAGCAATGCGAAACACGTTGGACTTGGGCTCTGTGGACAAAAAAGCAGAGGGGACGGGACAGCACCGAAACCAGTGAAAGGAAAAAGAAAAGGACCAGACTTGTGTTCTTCGTCTTTCGCTCTTATTTTGTCTGAGTGCATTCATACTTTCCACCGTGTGAACATGTTGACAAAGGCTACGTACGAGATAAGATAAAAAATCAAAACAGTCCAGAAATTATTTGCTAAAGGCAGGGAAAAAAATTCAAAAGCAGCAGCCAGCCAAGCAAATGCCAAATCACTGGAAAAGTTAACCGATCAGCAGGAAATCTTTGCACGGTCTAATTCTGGGACCATACCATCTAGCATTCGAGAGTCTTTTTTTTTTTTATTGTCGTCAAAATTTTTAAAATATAGCACAAAAAATTATTGTCTTTGCATTCAAAATGCGAGAATACTTGTCTAAAACGAATACTTTTAGAAAGATTACAGGCATATTGCTTTCATACCATTGGCTTAACACTGCCAGCATACGGAATGAAATTGTGAAAAAAAAAAAGGGTTTTCCATGGCTGGTTTATGGTATGGTTGGGCTTGGCAGGTTCATGAGCTTTTTTGCAAAATAAAATCCTTATTTAAATAGGAAATTCTTTGATACTAGAATTAGTTAGTATAGGAGGAGTACAGAGTGTGTGAAAATAAATATATAAACAAAGAGTTTCTGTGTGAAGAATGGAAAAGACTATTTTAGTATCTCTTGTATAAGTTGGCTCTAGCTTCGTGTGGCTTAGAAATGATATCTGGCTAAAGCTTTCAATGGCTAAGAGTAGCTTTGGCTTTTTTTTATGTGGAGACTTGGTGTACTCTCTGAACTTATCTCATGGAAAAGAAAAATATTTTTATAAAAAATTAAATCATTAGGTGATGTGCCTTGTTTGTTATTAGTGGAGAAGTTGGTGTAAATATTTTCTTACAAATTCGAGTCATCGCTTGTTTGTTGTTCCATGCGCACCAATGATAGAAATGTTGGCTACATTATCCAAGAAAAGTTGTGTCTGCACTACATAGAAAAGGTATTGCACGCATAGAAAATAGTACGTGAATGGATAAACCAAAGGGATCTTAGTGTAGAGATTTTTAATGGAGTCATAAAGATTTTAATAAAGATATGAAGATTTGTTCATGGAGTTGTGTTTGGAGACATTGTATCTTATAATAGAGATTGTTTTGTTAGAGATAGTGGAGATAAAGAAAAAGTTACTGCTTTTATTCAAAAGTTTAAAAGATAGTGAAAGATACATTTTTTAGACTTACCTAATCTCAAGTAATGTGTTTTGGAGATTTTTTTTTATTTGTTTAAATTGCATCACATTCTTAATAAATTATTTAAGATATCCCTTGAAGATCAACCTTTTTATCTCTCTTTTCAGGGCATGATATACTTTAATGTCATGACAGTAGTCATGGTGAAAATGACAAAACTTGTTAGGGTTTTTATGTTAATACCACTCTTCATGAAATATATGGATATCGTACAAAATTTCTTTCCTACCTGGGATCTAACACCTTTATATGCATAGTGGTCAATGGTGCGGATAGGAGCTCAGAAAATATTAAGAGATCATAAATGGGATCCCATGGTGCTTTTCTTGAATGTCCTAGTAGGAGATTGGTGTCATTGTGGAGATTCTGCCCTCTAGAAATATAAGTATTCTTATATGATCACACTTGTTTCTTTTACTCAAATATGGTTTTTTATTACATGTCTTTAATTAATTGACAAAAATTTTGTTAAAGCATTCCTATAATGAATATTTATAGAATCCACATATTAGAGCCTCAATGACGATAAGTACACTTAGATTCTTCATGTTTAGCATTTATTTGTTGAATCTCTATGAATATGTTTTGTGCTTTTATTCTCTTATTGTGTAATGCTGAATAGCTTAATCATGTTATTTTTACTTGGTATACTAGTGCTAAAATAAGAGGTTAGTTTAACATACAAATTATAAAGATCAAATATGGAGTCAAGATCAATACTGTGATACCATATCAAAGTAGAACAATAAAGTAGAGCATGCGAGCAAAAATCAAGGGAAGATTGATGGAAATAGTCATGCATATGGTTAAGATCTGTTATGGAGTGCTCTTTATAACAAGAGTAGTTTTATTAAAAAGTTGAAGTATTGTGCATATTTTACATGTTTGTTTTCATGTTTTTTTCATGAAACTAGAGTTATCGTTATCTTTCGGTGCATATAATGGATTACTGTGTTGTATTACTTATTGATGAAATGAAAGAGGGTGAAGCTTGTCATAACCCATTTTTGGGTTATTCCTCAATTCACACTTTTTCTCTCTTCAAAAATACAAAAAAATAAAAAAAATGATAAAAAAAATATAACAGTGAAAAGAGGATGCCAGAACGCTCAAAAAATAGTTAAAATTGGTTGAGGAAGTTCAAAAATAAAAAGAGTAAAATTTGATAGTATTTTGTTGACTAATGATAGCCCTGTTGACAAAGAAAATTCAATTTGAGGAAGAAAAGTCTAAAACCAGATGTTTATGGACTCAATTAAATTTTATTGAAGGTTTAATTGAATTTATGGAGGGTTTGATTGCAAGAAAAATTGATTTTGGAGTTAATTTGGGCTTAAATTGGAAGAAATTCAAGTTCTGGGGTCAAAATATAATTTTTGAGAGTTAATTTGGTCAAATCAGGGGCTTGATTGCATAAATATTGAAGTTTGATGGCCAATTAGAGACTTAATTGAAGAAATTCGAAATCAAAAGACCAAAATGAAAAACACGCATAAATAGAGGGGCTGTAATTAAACCGAATCAAGGGCCAAATTGAAGAAATTAGAAGTTTATTGGTTAATTGAGGGTCAAATGACATAAATTCAATACCAAGAACCAAAGTGAAAAAGGCGGCCAACTTCAGGGCCGTTGTTTGATTTTTGGCAGGGATGCAATTGCATTGATTTTTAAATTAAAATTGCAATTTAGGACTTGATTGAACAAATTACAAATTGAAGATTGATTTGGACTTTGACATAAGTTTTTGCCACCTTTTCCTTTTAAATGAAACGGCGCGTTTTGTCCAAAACGGTGCCGTTTCATGCATTGTTCATTAAAAAAAAGAGCCCAAAACAGTGTCGTTTTGAACGACACTATAGCCTTTCTTATTCCCCTGGATGCGCAGAAAACAGGGGAAAAAGAAAGTTTTGTTCCCCTATTTTCACCGACTTCTCTTCCTCTAAAGAGCATCAAAAAGACGCCGACCAAGGACCCCTACTTGCCCAAAACTTTCCACTTATTGGAGGGGCGGCAGCACAGTGGCCGCCCTGTCCTCTTTCTCCCCTATTTTTCGCCTATAAAAACATGGGAAGGGAGAGCACAAAAAAGAGAAAAGGGGGAAGACCGAAGGAAAAAACGAAGAGAGAAAAGAGAAAAGAGGAGGAGAAAAGGAAAGAAAAAGAAAGAAAAAAAAAACAGAGGAGGGAGAGGAGGAGGAAGGAGAAGCACCGCCGGCCACCAACACTGCCACCGCGACAACAGCACCTCCGTCGCCAGCAGCACCGCCTTGACGCCACCCCAGGTAACCTCCTGCTACCTAGTCTATTTCCCTCTTGCTCAGCCCCTGCCTGCATTTGCATGCAGAACTTGAATAATTCATGTTTTGCAGCAAATGATGGAGAGGCTGGTTACTGTGCTTATACACAGTAACCAGCCCATTAGGTTTTGGGCCAGGTTTGGCCCAGCCCACTGATCTGGGTTGGGTCCGGCCCAGTTTCAAAAAAAAATATTTTAAATTAAAAAAATAATTGATTAAAATATATATTTTTTAAATTTGTGATTTCCTCTCGTGTATTGTTTTACGTTATTTTGTTTAATCTCAGTCTGTTTTTTGTCATTTTGAAAAAATACAAATCCGGTATTAAAATACCCGGTTTTCATCAAAACTTTCAAAATACAAAAAAATTTGAAATAAAGAAAAAATATTTTTGTGCATACGACAGTGTCTCAAAGCTAAAAAATCATATTGTGTTTTTCATACACCAAAAAACAATATTTTAGCATGCATTTTGGCTTTAGTAACCAATTTATTAAAGTTAAGAGAACACTGACCAAAATTTCAAAAACAACACAAATTTTGTTTTGTTTGGTTTTAGTATCAGGAATTAGAAATTTATACGTAAAATGTATTCTCAATATTAAAAAGGTATTTTTTGTTGACAACATAGAACAGTTAGGTTTTACCCCCATTAAGATAAGAACCTCCTTACAGAGGAGGGCTTTTTTAAAATCTTAAACAGACAGGACCAACAATTAGAAACCACAACAAGACCTTAGATTTTATCAGACAATAAAACAATGCAGCTTACCTTAGGTAGGGCGTATTTGGGGTGCAAATACCTTCCCTTTACGCAACCAGTCTCCGTACCCCATCTCTGAGACCAGTTAGGGTTCCTAGTGACCAAAATACTAGGTAGGGACTCCCATTCAAATTTTCTACTAATAAGAGACAAGAATTCCTTGTCTCCCTATATTTGCCAAATACACCATATAGATAGATATTAGCCATTTCCTTGAAAGTGGATGGTCGCCGCGACACCACACACGTGCGATAAAGCTATTATTGTATAGCTAGAATAATATTATTGAGCACCTATACTTGATGGGTGAGTTTCTGAAGACCTAAAGTTCTTATGCTAAGGAGATCGATTACTCTCTCTCTTGTCCTAAAGTTTTGTCAACCATGAAAAGTGCTTTTGGTGATGATTGAAAGAGAATGAACTAACTTTTGTTCTTTTCCCATAAATAGCGCCATTAGTGAGGTTATGAAAAAACTTTAGATAGAATTGGATTTATCATGGTTTTGTCCTGATTGATAAAGTGGCTAAGGGAGGCAATTATGATTGCCAATTATATACTTAACAAAGTACCTTATAAAAAGCTAGAAAATACATCATATAAAGTATGAAAAGGTAAAAATCCTTACTATAAATACTTTAAAGTGTTTCAGTATATTGCAAAAGTGGCAGTACCTGATCTTAAAAAGGTCAAGATAGGACCTAAAAACATGGATTATATTTTTATTAGATATACTTACAATAGTAATGCATATAAATTTCTTTTACACAAGTCAAGTTTTAAGAGTATTAATCCTAATACTATTATGGAATCAAGAAATGCTACATTCTTTGAGGTTGTGTTTCTATTTAAGGAAGTATAAGAAATCACTCACTAGAGAGAATGATTGAGACTAGCTCATGTAGTTATCATCAATTAAAAGTTGATGAAGTTGAGCCTAAATAAGTAAAAAGGAAAAAAACCAAAATATTTGGTCATGATTTTCTAACATATTTGTTAAAAAATGAACCTCTAAGCTATTTCAAAGCAATGTCATGTTCTGAAGCTTCTTATTAGAAGGAGATAGTTAATGGTGAGATTGAATTCGTTATGAATATTCATATATGAAAACTAGTGGATCTTCCACTAGGAGATAAACCATTAGGCCATCAATGGATCTTCAAACAAAAAAATAAAAACTGATAAAATTATTGAAAAATATAAAGCAAGAGTTGTTTTTAAATGATTTAAATAACAAGAATGTGAGAACTATATTGATATATATTCTTTAGTATCAAAAATAACTTTCATACAAACGTTAATAGTCACTGCAACTATTAATAAGCTTGAAATACATTAAATAAATGTGAATATATCTTTTTCAAATAGTGGCCTTGATGAAGATGTTCATATAAAATAACCCGAGGGTTTATTTTAAATGGACAAGGGAAAAAAGTGTGTAAGCTTGTCAAATCATTGTATGGTTTAAAAAAGCACCTAAATAATGACATAAAAAAACATGGTTAGTTATCAAATGAGTTCAAAATCAACAAAGTTAATAAATGCATTTATATGAAAAACATAGAAAAAGTTTATATCATTGTACATCTTTTTTTAAGACAAAATATTGATTTTGTGCAGCAATGATCACATGATCAAGTCTACTAAGAAAATATTAAATAATAAATTTAACATAAAAAATCTGGGTGTTGTGGATGTCATAATAGAAATAAAAATTATAAAGACATCTAATGGATTGATATTGTTTCAATCTTATTATGTAGAGAAAATTCTCAATAAATTTTCTAAAGATGACCATAGCCTAATCAAAGCACCAATATACTTAATTGTGCATCCATCTATAAGTAAATGTAAAAGAATAGACCAATTAGAATATTTTTGCATAATTAGGAGCTTGATATATTTTATAAACTGCACAAGACTTGATATTGCATACTCAATTAACAATTTTAGTAGGTTTACCAACAATTCAAATATGTATAATTGGAAAGCAATAAAAAAAGGTACTCAAATTTTTTAGATACACCTTGGATTATGGGTTACTATATTAGTTACCTAACAATATTAGAAGGGTGTAATAATGCAAATTGAATATTTGATAATAAGGATTTAAAATTTATTAGTGGATATATCTTCATACTCAGTAAAACATTTGTGTCATGGAAATCCTCTAACTAAATATGTATCACAATATCCAAAATAAAATTAAAGTTTATTGTTCTTAATAAAATTAAAGAAGAAGCCAAGTGACTTTGGAATTTGTTAGAGAATATCTTATATTAGCAAAAAACAGTGCAAGTTATTCAAGTCCATTGCAAAGTCAATCTGCAATTAGAAAGACAAAGTATAATGGTAATTCTAGACATTTATATTATAGATATAATATCATTAACTACTTGTTGTCAAATAGAATAATTTCCATCGACTACATAAAGTTTGTCACACCCGACATCATGGATACGTTTAAAAATTAAATATTCTTGAAAGAAGAGGTTTCTGACATCTTGTTCTTAGATAGAAAATGATCTTGTTTAAGGAGTCGCCACCCAGTATTATGATCCCTAGGAACCCTAACTCATCAACATAGATTCTATGGCACGGGGATGGTTACACAAAAGGAAAGATATTATCACCTCTTAAGCGTCTTACCTGAGGTAGAATGCATTGTTGTTTTTGTCTTAAATTGCTAAGAGTTTGTTGGTTTATGCTAAGATGGTATGTTTGTAATATTCCCGACTCTAACGTCAGTGAATATTCAACTACAGATATTTCCAACTTTGGCGTTGATAAATATTATATAGTAAAAACAATGGATGATATTCATGACTCTAGAGTCAGTGAATAAACCAGTAAAATAAATTTAAATGAAGGCATACATATTCTTTTTATTTTTTAAAAAGGAAAAAAATATATCGTATATCAGATCTGCATTTCACAGTAAAAATCCCTAGATCAATTATACAGTGAAATACCTAAAACATTCGAGGGACCCACAAATAAATAAAAAAAGGTCCATGAATTTTTTGATAGGCGGAATGACCTGTTTGACTAGATATCAAAATAAAAGAGGATGAAAATACAGTGGTAAGGCATAAAGGTGTGTTTTGCCAAACATTCCCTTAGCCTAAAATAGTTTGGGCTGGCTGGGCTGAGGCCCAAGCCCCACCTAGCCTCAGTTTTTTTTTCTTTTTTGGGGGTTTGACCCAGCCTGTATGGGCTGGGTTGGACCTAGTGGCCTAGCCCGATCATGGGTCCAAACCAGTAACCCGATCAGTTACTATTGCAAGCATGTGTGACGTTGTAGGACAAGCTAGAGGTTTAATGCCTATCATTTTAGTGATGTCAAGAAGATTTAAGATATGTTTAAATTATATGAGATGAAGTCCTTCATTTTTTTTTTTGTGCTTCAATATCAAAGAAGAGAAATAAAGCTAAAATATTAAGTTTTTTTTTTTTGGTTTTATAGTAGATAATTAAAGCTAATAATGAAGAGAAATTATTATGGTAATTGTCATAACCCATTTCTGCATAGTTATCAAATCCGGCCCGGGGGTTGACCCGGCCAAGGGGTCGAGTCCCGGGTTTCATAGGTCAACCTGGAAAAATTAAAAAAATTAAAAAAATATTTAAAGTTTTAATATTTCATATGAAAAAATTAATAAAAAATTCATGTGAATATATGCTATACATGCTATAAATAATGAAGTTTAAAATAATATTTTAAAAAGTTTATTTATCCCACATTGAAAAGATATTATGTTATCCTTTTAAGTTGAAATATTTCAACCAATAAAGTTATTTATCCCACATTGAAAAAACATAACTTTTTTTCTTGTGAACATAAAGTATATATACTAAAGAGTTTAAAATCTCACATTGAAAAAATAACTTCTTTCTTGTGAACATAGAGTATATATATTAAAGGGTTTCAAATCCCATATTAAAAAGATATTATGTTATCCTTTTAAGTTAATGTATTTAAACCAAAAAGTTTTTTTTTTCCCACATTGAAAAAACATAACTTTTTTCTTGTGAACATAGAGTATATATATGAAAGGGCTTCAAATCCCACATTGAAAAAATAATTTTTTTCTTGGGAACATAGAGTATATATACTAAAGAGTTTCAAATCCCACATTGAAAAAACATAACTTTTTTCTTGTGAACATAGAGTATATATACGAAAGGGCTTCAAATCCCACATTGAAAAAATAACTTTTTGTTGGGAACATAGAGTATATATATTAAAGATTTCAAATCTCACATTGAAAAGATACTATGTTATCCTTTTAAGCTGAAGTATTTAAACCAAAAAGTTTTATATCCCACATTGAAAAAACATAACTTTTTTCTTGTGAACATAGAGTATATATACGAAAGGACTTCAAATCCTACTTTGAAAAAATAACTTTTTTCTTATGAAAATAGAGTATATTTACTAAAGGGTTTCAAATCTCACATTGAAAAACATAACTTTTTTCTTGTGAACATAGAGTATAGATACAAAAAGGTTTCAAATCCCACATTGAAAAAGCATTTTTTTTCTTGGGAAAATAGAGTATATATACTAAAGGGTTTCAAATCTCACATTGAAAAAATAAAATATTTTTCTAATATTTATTTAGTGAACTTTAAAAAGTGTTAATAACCAACTAAAAAAAAATGAAAAAAGAGGGGTATAGGAGAAAAACCACATTTAAAAAAAAAACACCAGGTCTCTTCCGGGTTTGCCCGGGTCATGGGTCGACCGGGTTTTGCTGGGTCGTTGCACCGGCTAGTCTTTTACCAAACCCGGACCGGTCCAGCCACCGGGTCGACCGGGTCTAACCACCAGGTTGACCTGTCGGGCCGGTCCAGGTTTAATAACAGTGATTTCTAGGTTATTCCTAAAAATTACTTATTTTTCTTTCCAAAATAAATACCAAAAAATAAATAAAGGCTAGAAACGTGGAAAAAACAGGTCGAGGAGGATCTAAAAAATACACAAAAATCAAGTTGTAATTTTAAAGAAAATTCAAGGCCTAATTGTACCCCATTACACCCAAAACTAAAGAAACAATGCAAATTAAAGGCCAACTTAAATGATTATTGGGCTATTAAGCCTAAGGACATAATTAAATTTTCAATAGACCAATTTGATTTAATCATGAGCTAAATTGAAGGTTTAATCATGTTTAGGAATTAATTTGGGTCCAATTAAAGGATTTAATTAGGTACAAGGACGTAATTATACTTTAAAAGGGTCAGATTAATTTTATTAGGTGTTTAATTGGTAAAGAATTAGGTCTAGGAGTCCAATTTGGGCTTAATTGAGAAGACTGAAATTTTAGAATACCAAATTTAATTTTTACCATGTCAAATAATTGAAATTAAGGGCAAAATTGCAAGAAAAGTAAAGTTTTTGGGTCAAATTGAAAACTTTCGTAGTCAATGACCATTTTGTAAAAGGTGTCGAACTATAGAGGCTTAATTGATTGAAACCGGGGTGAAGAAAAAATTGAAAGTTTAATGGTCAATTAGGGGCTAAATTAAAGAAATCCAAAACCAAGGACCAAAATTGAAAAGGCTCTAAAGTTCAGGGTTAAAATTGAAGTTTTCTAGGGACTAAATTGCATTAAATCAAAAGTTTAGAGTCAATTATAAGTGCAATTAAAATAAATCAAAAGTGAAAGGACTAAATTGAACTTTGACAAAAATCCCTAAATGGCGTCGTTTTGAAAAAAAAAACCATACGAACCGTTGTCTAGTTACTGTTTATTATCTTCTTTCTTTTTAGCCTAAAAAGACTACTCAACGGCTACTTTGCAGGTGCTTTTAATGTCTTTAACCTCCACCAAATTTGACAAAATCAAACCAAAATGATCACTTGACATTTCTCTACAAACTTGTATTCTTCATTCAAGCTGATTGACACCACATTGGGCATGACGCCAGCCTAAAATGGTCAACTCAGATAGCCTTGAATTGTCTGATTTGATAGTTTATGATGCCTACTTTGAACCAACAGTTAGGATCTTTTCCAACCAAATCAAGGGCCAAAAGTTTTTTCCAATGAAGATAAGATTACCCTCTTATATCCCCTATAAATAGATTTCAATTTCATGGTCTGAGCATGAAGAAATCAGTGTACAAAGTTGGCAAAAAACCATCTTTTCCAGATTTTTTTTCTTCTCCTCCGTCAGCCATACTTTCCCCCTCTTTTTCTCCACCTCCGGTGATGCCACCACCTCCAGCCACCATGCATAATCTCCCCTGTAACACCAGCAACGCCTCCAGCCTCTCTCCTCCTCTAGTCAGGTGAGTTTTCTCCCCTTTTTCCCCTCAAAAACTCCCCTCCTGGCCACTGCATTTTACAGCTAAGTTCAGCCTGAAAAAAAGAAAAAAAAAAGCCCAGGTTTTCTGGCCGAGGGCGGCCCAATTAGTTTGGTCAGCTCATCCCATGTATATATATATATAATAACAAAAACAATTTAGAAAATTCAAAATGACTCCCAAATATCAATGCAGATCACTGTACAACTAGGAATTATTAATTAAAGAATTCTAAACTTGCTTGAAATGAACCCAATTCAAACTCTACGCTAGGGGGTGAGAAAAAAAACCGAAAAATTAATTAAACCAAGCAAACCAAAAAAAAATAACTGAAAAAACCGAATCGTAAAAAAACCAATTAAACCGATTAAAATTTTTTAAAAACCAGCCGATTAGGTTTTGATTTTATAAGCAAAAAACCAAAAAAACTAAACCGAACCGAACCCAAACCGAAAAAAACAAAAAAAACCGAGCCAAACTGAGAAAACCGAGCCAAACCAGAAAAAACCAAGCCAAAACCGAGCCAAACCGGTTTGAACCGGTTTTTGTCCTAAAAAACCGAACCGAACCGAACCTGGTCGGTTTGAACCGATTTTTGTTTTTTTTAAAAAAATTTCAATTTAATTTTTTTTTAATAAAGATCAAATCGAATTGAAAATGACAATTAAAAAATGGCTCGAGACTCATAGTGCACGCCAGCTAATGAAGAGACGTTTACTATAATTTAATTCAATAAAAACGACTCCACATCGACTCTAAAAATCAATGCAGATCCTTCATGGACAAGACTTATTAAAGATTTCTTA
>Ga0325411_1005645_pt1 | contig 13827 bp, 8 predicted proteins | sample PopdelMetagenome_13_FD_206181 | JGI IMG/M metagenome (GOLD analysis project Ga0325411, IMG submission 206181) | Populus deltoides microbial communities from Bellville, Georgia, United States - Xylem-PdIQD-R4 | ecosystem: Host-associated > Plants > Phyllosphere > Stem > Wood/Secondary xylem... | reverse complement strand
TTGCAGAAACGGTGGCTCTCTCAGTTGGCTCGGGATTCTTGATGAATATCATGGGTATACCTGTTGTACGTCAAGTTTAGTTATGAATTTTTTATTTTCTCTTAACATTTTTAGTTGTGAAATTAATTTAGATTTCTTGCATCAGTTGCTCTCTTGGATAGAGAATTTATGTTTTTTTGGGATTGGTAATGTCAGTGATCAGTCACCTAAATGTCAATGCTGCATATGACCGCGATGAGAAAGTCGTCTAAATGTCAATGCTGCATTTGATCACCATGATAAATTGAAATTCAAGTCATTTTAATCATGTTGCTTTGATATAGTTATATATCCATGGTAAAAATGGAGTCTAATACTTAATAATTTTTTTGTTTGTGAGATTTTGACAATTTGGGTTAATTTACTGACCTTCTAATTGTACATTACATATGAATTTTGTTTGACATAATGGATTGGACTCCTTTCAAGTTAGGTGTAACATGATCTACATGTTAGGAATATCTGGATCATTGTTTTGAATTTTGATGGCTAGGATTTCATATCATCCAACTAGTGGGCGGTTAGGATTTTTTCTTAAAGAAAATTGGTAGTTAAATTTTATTTTTCTATAAGGAAATCTAAACTATTGAAATTCAAATCAATGGTTCGGATTCACCTAACATGATGTATCGTTGCCCCTAATTTAAGAGGAATCCAATCCTGTGATATTGGCTTCTATCTTGCATTTTGGCTCTTAATGATTGCCTGTTAGAATGTTAATATGGCAAAGCTTGTACTGATGATCTTCATCAAGTAATCTGTCAAGTTACTTGGATATACTGTAAATTTGAGGGTACATTACTGTAAAATGAATTTTAAATGTTATAATATTGACACAGCATTATGGTTCAAAAAGTCTTTTGAGATTTTTTTTCATGTCACAGGATTCACCAATGCGAGTGCCAGCTGAGCAGTTTCTTACCTTGAGGGCCTTTGGTGCTCCACCCATTGTAATTGCACTTGCAGCACAAGGCACATTTCGAGGATTTATGGATACAAAGACACCCTTATATGCCATTGGCAAGTATTGCAGCACTGTTTTCCTCTTCCTTTCCTTGCAATCCATTAGAGTTCACAGGGACAGAAAGTATATAGATGGATTTTCCTTTATTAAGAACACCAGGTGAAGAGGATGTTTTAAGTCAATAGTTGAATATAGTAGTTGGTACACCTTTATTAGTTAGCAAGGAAATTGCAACAAGTCAGTAAAATGTATTTGCAATAAACATTTATGCATTTACATGTTTGGTTGATGATGTAAGCAAAAGATGGCCTCATATTCACCACCAATATCAGCAACATGGTCCCATATGCTCTGAAAATATGTCTAGCATTTCAGGCTACTTCTTCTGATTGCATGATTTTGTTGCGAACCACACTTGTGATAAATTTGTATTTTGACTATCAGGTGCCGGCAACTTACTGAATGCAATATTGGATGCAATATTCATTGTTGTATTTGGTTTCGGTGTTGGTGGTGCTGCAGTTGCTACAGTGATTTCCGAGTATGTTAATAATGTGGTAAACTATATAATATCAGTGTCCTTTGCACATGATATTATTGTGGTTTTTTTTTTAATGGAACTGATTAACTGTTCTCTCCTATAAATTTACCTTTGTCCCTTTTTCTACAGATATCTCATCGCCTTCATCCTTCTCTGGGAGTTGAATGACAAGGTGCAGCTAATCTCTCCAAACATTGATGCAAGGGAAGTTGTCCGCTATCTGAATTCTGGTATGTTTCTTACCAGCTCCATTACATCTATTTTCATTTCAATTTGATGTCATTAAGAAAATTCTATCATAGAGAAATACAGTTTTCCATGCAACTAAATCACCAGCCTTTTTGGTGGGGCATACTAAACCCACTTTTGGCTACCTTAGTTACCCAAGGGTGACAAAATATGCACATAAGTATTTCATATTGAACATTTTTTCTGTGGATTTCATTTCTGTTCACTTAAAAGATCAAAGTCCACTGTAAACTATAACACCCACTACAAGTATCATGAATGAGAGAACAACCCATTTATTTTTCTGCTTGTTACACAGTTCACACGTAAAAGTTTTTAAGCCTGTTATGGGCATGTTGTAGATGTGTCATCGGTAATTGATTAAAATATTTCTGGGTTAGGTGGCAACAAATTTGTTACACGTATCCTGTTGAGAAGATTGTTTGCCAGATGAATGGGGGAGGCCAGGGGGGCATGACTAATGTGTCTAAGAAAAGAAGTTCTTATCATGTACTTTCAACACCTATGATTACTACTTATGCTTCCTGCCAGCATTGCATGTGAATGCAATGTTCAGTGGGATCCCTTCACCTTGGCTGTCGGCTAGCTAATTTCCTGAGCTCAGTTGAAATTTTATGTTTCACTTTCAAGCATCTTAACCAAAGTGATATCCTTTATGACTGATGAATTCAGTTCAATAGAACAAGGGACGCAAAAAGGAGTAGACAAATTATAATGCTCTGTCAATCATAGAATGCTGCAACTACTGAAGTTTTTTAATTAACCATGTGACAAGTTTTATGAAACTTGCAGGTGGTCTTCTTATTGGCAGGACCATTGCAGTGCTGTTAACAATGACACTAGCAACATCCATGGCAGCTAGGGAAGGCCCCATACAAATGGCAGGTCATCAAATTTGCATGCAAGTCTGGTTAGCTGTATCTTTGCTTAATGATGCTTTAGCCATCGCTGGCCAGGTAAAGAGTGTGCAGTTTAGTCTGTAAAGTGTATTTTACACGTGCTGATGTGAAATTGCATTAAAATACTGAATAGTGACTAGGCTAGAGCTGTTTGATCAATAGTTCTGAGTCTGGCATTTTGATGTTCATACATAAGCTGTAGCTTCATTTTTAGATAAATGAAGCTACAGTAACCCTCAATGGCCAGGTACATAGTTTACAGTTTTCACAGATGTAAAGTGTACTTCACAGATGTATGTGAAATTGCATTGGAATGCTGGACAGTTTGACCTGACAGCTATTTTCGTAGCCTGACATTTTGATGTTCATATGTAAGTTGTGGCTAAATGAAGCTAAATCTGTGGGGGAAATTTGATCTTTCTGTTTGAAATGTTTTTTTTTTCTTCTCAAATATATAAATATGTGATTTAATTTGATGGCATGGCATTTGCTTAGAAGAGCTGTATCCTGAGTGGTAACCTTGTTGGATGATCCTTGAAGCCAGTGATTGTTCTCCTTCATTGAAACCATTTGACTCAATTGGGCACACTGGAATTCCCTGTAGTTGAAAAGTGGAACATGCATGCCATCATTGTTTCTGTAATCATCACTCTTCTGCCTATCTGTCGCAACTCCTGTGCTTGTTGTCTTGATTACTCCTTTGACATGTTCCAAAAGAAGAAACAAAATGTTACTAGCTTCCACTGCTTGAGTAATCTTGGTATGTTGGCTTAAATAAAGAAAACAAAATGAATATTGTCACAAAAAGTTTGCAACTAGAGCCAAAGTGCAAAGTTCAAGACAGAACAACTGTAGTCATTGTTTGATCTTAAATTAGGTAGAAGTTGTTGTTAAAACCGTGTTTCTAATAGTCTTAGAAGGGAGGCTTCTATACATAGAAGTAGGTATTTGGAAAATTTTGCAGCTTCCATTTTTGATCTTTTGATTCTGAAACTTACCGTCATAGATAGGGTTGCTGAGAAGTGCTGATCATTTCAGTTCCATCATTACTGTTCTGTTTCTCTTACAGGCTCTTCTGGCCAGTGGTTACTCCCAAGGGAATTATGAACAAGCACGACTAGTGATTTATAGAGTTCTGCAGGTTGCTGATACTTCTAGCTATTTTGCTGTATTCACTGTTGGTTGGCTTCATGGTTTTTGACATTAGAAAAATTAACCAATTGAATTCCATTATGCTATCACTTGATTGAAGAGCAGATTGGTTTGGTAACTGGAATTGCTTTGGGTGTGATATTATCCCTTGGGTTTGGAGCCTTTTCCAGTTTGTTTAGTACAGATCCAGAAGTTCTGGGAGTTGTCTGGTCTGGCATTTGGGTGAGGATTTCTTTTCTGCTAATTTTTTTCTTGTTGGAGGTCATTTATATGTTCTTAATAAATATATTGATAGAAAAAACTAATGTAATCGACAATGAATCATAAAAGCAAACAGATAAGCCTTAAAAAAAAGAACTTAGTAATAGGTCTTTGTTGCCTTGTAGCTACCTAATTTTAGTTTTGATTTTTGGTCAATTGCAATGCTGAGAAGTCAAGAATAGAAAGGTGTTCAGTTTCAAAATACTTGCGCCTTATGGTGCTGGTCACTAGAACCCTCAAGGTTGCAGTTGAGGTTTATGCCTTAACCTATGTTGGTTTTGTCCTAGCATCACGTCGGGCATCTTGAAAAAACCTTTTCACATATGGTTGAATTTAAGGATTCTATCTGTAGCTTCTCAATTCCTATGAAGCCAGAGTTTGGATCCTACTTATGAAACTTGGACAATCCAATTGTTTTGCCTTACTTCACCTAAACATTAACACTGCTTGCTTTTTTGCAGTTTGTTGCTGGGTCGCAGCCGATGAATGCTCTTGCATTTGTTCTTGATGGGCTATATTATGGGGTTTCAGACTTTGGCTTTGCTGCCTACTCTATGGTTTGTTCTTGTTTCTTTTGTAATAAGTGTATTATATGATGTGCCCTTTCCCTTCTCAGCTCCCCATTTGTGATTGTAGGTGCTGGTTTCTCTGATTTCTTCTGTCTTCGTACTTGTGGCTGCTCCTGTATTTGGTCTCACTGGAGTCTGGGCAGGTTTATTTCTCTTCATGACCTTGCGTGTAGTGGCTGGAGTTTGGAGGTAATAATTCTCATACTTGAGAAACTTTTCTTCTAAACCATTCCGCAATCATTTCACTTAATCATGTAGGTAAATTTTCTTCTAACCATTCCGCAACCATTTCACGTAATCATATAGGTGTCCATAAATTATATTTTGAAGTTAGATCATCAGTCAATTGCATCACAAGTTTTTTTTTTTTTAAATTTACTTTTAATGTAATGAAAAACCATATTTGGTTAGAATGAGTCAAACGGGTATGTGAGATTTTCTGGTTACAATATATTCTAGCTCAACCCACTCATGTCATATCAAACTAGTATGTATCTGCGATTCCAGTCTAACTACCTGTTAGAACTCCTGAATTGCATCTCTACTATCAAAATGTTTATGCTTCATTCATGGGTCCAAATCATGACTTCATGAAGAGTAAACATTCTTTTGGGCTTGAGATATAGCTAAGGTCTCTACGAAATACTTTCTTCCACTTGTTTGTGTATATCGAATTGCTTTTTCCTGCCACCTTGCACCAGGTCTTCCTAAAATCTCAATCTCTTTTAGGCTGGGCACAAAAAGGGGACCGTGGGAAATGGTCTGGGTGAATTCGCAACAGGAAAGCGAGTGAGATGGCTCAACAGTGTAGGCTTGTGATGCCATACGAGGGACAGGGTCCTACAACATGGCGCCAGGAGTACTCAAGACGAGATATTGAAAACCATCGAGCATCACGTATCGCTGCCCCCTAGATCATGCTGTCTTCATGGAACTTGAAATGGATTGCATCTTTGTTGATGGAGGTGGCTGTTAAAAGGGTTGATTATTACTGAACTCACGAGTTACACGACAGTGGCTGATTTTAGAAATAGTGAGCTAGAACAAATTATTGTATATGGAGAATTCTAGTTAGGAGCTGAAAAGCTAATTTTTTTCTTTATATATATATATATATAACTGTAATTGGAGGACAAATCTAGACAGAAACTTGCCAAGATTTTGCAAGAGCTATAGAAATGCTCCTTTTAGTAAATCTCTGAAGAGTGATTGTCAGCATACTGTACAAGGTTGTTCCCCCCTCAAAGGAACTACATATTCTATAGAAATGACATGCATACGAAGTCAGCAAATATTTGTACAAGATTGTTAAAATTCTCTGCTGGGAGTTCAAAGAGATTGAATTGCTACAGATCCTTCCACCGCAGATAGAGTAAAAGAGAGACATATATATCAGGCCAAGGTTCAAAAATTACAGCTAGCTTTAGCACCATCAATGGTACTCGCCGCTAGATACCAAAGCAACTTGTTTTATTGATACTCGAATATTACTAGAATTGTAATTCAGGGAACCAGGGATCAAGCAATTCTGGCTCTCCAACTAAGCCCCAGTTGATGTCCTGCTTCGACAGATCAAAATTACAGCCCCCGCCTAAATCTGCCTCCTGAATGTAGCTCAAGCTCCCTGGTAGATTTGTTCCTGGGCTCTGCAACTGGCAGGAGAGTTCAGGTGGCCGTCCACTCTGTAACTGGCAGTAGAGGTCAGGTGGCCTTCCACTCTGTAACTGGCTTGCAGCATGAACCTCGCCGTGAACATACCCATAATTCCTCTCTCCCTTTAAAGCATAACTGTCGGGAATACCTTGGATAAAAGGCTTGATATCAATTTCTGGATTGCATAAACCCAGGTCTATTTCATCATGCCTGGCCTCAAAGTGGTTAGAGTTGCCAACTGTCAAGCCTGAAAACTCTTCTCCCGTCGTTAATGGCATCTGAGCATCATAGAAAGATTTACGATCAGTTCTCATATCATGGTCGGAAGACAAGCATTCATGGAGTCTGTTGCTCAATCTGGATTCCGCAATCTCATTCTTTAATTTATATTCTACATTTTCAGTCTCATTCTGCAAGAAATCATATCTGTCGTCGATACCATGACAGCCCCAAGATTCCACAATTTCTGCAAGGTCTCCATCCATTTCTCCCCTCAATACGGGTGCTTCAGCTTCAACATGATGAGAAGACATCAATTCATTTGTTAAATCCCATACCTCAGCTTTCAACTCCCTTCCACTGCTCTCTGCCACCTGAAATTTCTCAACTTCCTCCCCCGATTCATTGACAGCATAAATCCCAGAAGAGTCTGATTGTTTATTTACTTCTCTTGACCCACAATAACCCATCTTCAATCTCTCAACCGTATTATCCTCATAGTTATCCAGTGTTGTTTTAGACTCAGTTGCAGTCATCGAAGACGCTAAGCTCCCCAACTGATCCCCTGATTCATGAGAGTAGTCTGGGAAATTGAGTATGGCATTAGGACCATACATGGCTCTTGCAGCATAATCATAAGCACGAGCAGCTTCAATAGCAGTAGAAAATGTACCCAGCCAGAGTCTAATTCTTCGTTTGTTCGTTACGCTGCCTTTTTTGACAGGCTCTCTAATTTCAGCAACCCACTTGCCCCAAGTTCTCTGCCTAACACCTCTATATCTACAGCTCTTATTCTCTGGGCCACCTTTTCCTTTCATGCAACCTTTCTTCGACCCCTTGCCTGGAACCTTAGTTATCTGAAGCTTGTTGTTTTTCTTCCACTTTGCAAGTGTATCTTCTATTGATTCACAACCATTCCGCCTTCTCTGCCACTTCTTCTTGTTCTTGCTGCTAAACCCAAGCGCAGAACTCTGTCTCGACGAATCCTCCATGTCAATACTCATTAAAGACGTTCAAGCTTGTTCTAAAACCACAAAATGAAAAGGTTTATGAGAACAAAACCCCCATGTGTTTCTCGTAAGAATCTCAAAGAGAATCCGGTCTTTGCTTACGATAATAACAAGTTAGTAACGGCTAATAAAAATAGCCTAAGTTGTCTGAAGTCTAAAAACAGAGAACTCACCAAAAGTAACTTGATTGATACCCTCCTTACCTTCCCTTTTCTTTCTTCTAACTCCTTCAAGTGTCCTTCTCCCTTTTATATTTGTCTAAAGAGGTTTATCTAGGGTTTTAGGAATATAAGTTGGTGCTCGTGTTCTTGTGGGGCTTTGTTGCTCTATGATCGTGGTGGTTTTTTCTATTCCAGAAACTTTGCTGGGAGGACTTATCTTCGATGCGAAGCAACGATTGTCTACGATTACTCTTTCAGATTTCAGGACTTTAAGAGGGAATGGATATGCTTGCACTTCTGCTTTTATAGTCCCAAGATAGATGATGCTTTGTTGACGTGGCCCTGTAAGACTTTATCGTGGCTTACATTTGGCCACTGCATAATACACGTGGCAATACCCCATTACTTGCTTCATGTCATTTTCTTGGAGCTCAAGACATCGCGTCTGATATTTTCTTCTGGTCTATCCAAGAAAATATCAATCTGGGCCGAATTGCGGCTATTTACTAGAGCATCAAAAAGAAAAAGGTAAAGGAGAGGAAGCGTAAATTTTTTCTACTTTTCTTTGTCTTGACAGAGGCCAAGTATCCGTGTAACTTCTACTTTCTTTCCTTTTTACGCGTTGTTTTTATGTTACATTACAGCATCTTTTTTATTTTAAAACAATTAAATTAATATTCTTTTTAAATATTTTTTATGTAATAAAAAAAATATCATTTTAAATTATTTTTAATTAAAAATCACTTTTAAAAAACACATGCACCATAATATCAAATAATATCAAACACACACTGAGATAAAAATCTCCACTATATATATAATTTGAATATAATAAATATCAACTTGAATTAAATACATATTTTTACATGTATCTATATTTCATGTTGAATAATAAATATAGATACCTCATTATGCATATGGTAAAAATAACTAATTTTATTACCTTTTAGGTAAATACTAGTGTATTTGCATGTATTCTGGTCAGATTATTGTTTTTTTAAATTTTTAAAAGAGTTAAGAGTATGAAGAATTTTTTAGCAGAATTATTAAATCTAATCAAATATTGCAATTTTAAAATCTGTTAACTTGTCTCCTTGCCTAACTTGAGTTTTTAATTAAATTGTGTGGGAGCTGATCTAAAATAAATTATTCAATTTAATGAGTTCAAAGACAAGATAATTTGAATAACCGATAAAAACATGATATAGTTTTTTTTTAAAAAAATTAAGACAACAATTTGTTTTTATATTGAGATAATACAAGATTGGATCGACCTTAGTTACCTTACAACCTGAGTTATGAACTTCAATAAGTTTAATAACTTTGTTGTTTTTGTAAATTATTTTTATCTAATTTTATGATAACATTTGATGCTTTCAAAATCAAACATCAACTCTAAAAAACATTTATTTAAGGTCATGGTAACCCTATAAAAAATATTAAAAAATAAACCATGAATTATATTTCTCAACCAATCCAATATTAAATAAGAGTGAAATAAAAAAAATAAAAAAATCAAAGAACCAGAAACTAAAAATAATATATCAGGTTTGATAGGTAAACCTATTAAACCCGTAAATTAGATAACCCGTCAACACATCAAATCACAAATTAGGTAATGGACTCCATTGGAATTAATGACTTGTTTTTTTAAAACTATTTTTATTTAATTATATAATAAAAAAAATAAACAATCACAAAATTAAGTATCAAACTAATACTGAGATATTTTTTAAGCTTATGATAATCTTATAAAAAGTAAAACATAATAAATTATAAAATTTGATTTTCAATTAGTCCAATATCAAAGAACTTGATTTTCAATTAGTCCAATATCAAAGGATAAAATTAAAAACAAATAATTAAAAAAAAAATTACACAACTTTCTAAAATTTAATAACATTTTTTTTTAAAACTATTTTTTTAACTATATAATTAAAAAAATAAACAATCACATAATTAATTTCAATTAAAAAACAAACCTTGCTAAACCTGAAAACCAGAATTACCTCACCAAACTCGTAAGCTGGATAATTGATTTTACAAAGTTTATTAATCTATTTTTTTAATTATTTTTTAACTATTTTATTTTAAATTAACCATACGGCAATGCCAGGATATATTTTTTTAATACCAATCCTATATTAAATTTTTTTTTTTTATAACTCTAAACCCCATAAACATATCATACAAGAGCTAAATTAGAAAAAAATCAATAACATAGAAAAAAAGGATCAAAATGCAATAGTGCTTGTGGGGGAAAACACTGACTGAATGAATATAGTAGAAACCTAACATGAGAGTACAAATTGCCATCCGGATTGGGTGGTCTGACCGTTTCTGGTATGGTCTTAAGACCAATTAAGATCTGACCCAGTATTTACTATTTACAGGATGAAAGGCACAGTGTCAGCTCCTGAGCACAAATGAAAACTTCAATAAGCAGAGATCAAAGCAGCATAACCATTTGATTTCATTTCTTTTCTAAACCAACATCAAGTTCTCAGTTCTCCTTGTATAAGCAAATTCAAGATAGCACAGAGCAACGATTTTAATACAATGAAAGTGTACAGTGTACACAAACTCAAAAAGAAGGGGGCAATGAGCCGTTCTGAAAATCCACCGCAAAGCAGTTGCTGGTATCATCTGCGGTTCAATGATAATCAGGCATCTAGAACTCCCGCCACAAATATACAACAACGGTAGCAATCAATACTAATTTCTTGATTACAGATCTCCCAAACAATGGCTACGTGATTGGGCACCTTCCTGTTCACAAAGATTCCCCAAAAACAACAGGGCAGGAGGAAAAATGAGAAATCTAAAGCGGATCAGCTTCCAACATTTCAGCCAAGTGCTAAGAAAATTCAAACTTTGATATCAAATGGAAGATCACACTTTTCAGTCAGCTTACAAAGAACAATGGCACCAAATTCTAATAATTTGTTAAAATGTAAGATTACTCGGCCACAAACACAAAAGACAGGTTCTACTAGAATCATGATTACACCTTCACAACAGTCTATACTGCCTCAAAGCCACGGACAAGATTATAGGGTATCCAGGAGCAAAGTTGCAAATGAATAAAGAGATTTCTGAGAACCATTCAGACAAGTTTTCTGAGGCTTAGATTCAAACGGTTATTATAGACTGCTATAAAAAATAACAGGGACCATGAACAGTTGTTAGAGATGAATCTCAAATCAAGCGTTACAATTTAAGAAGGGAAATCATGACACCATAACACAGAGAGAATTGACTTGGCTAAGTAGCTAGCTAATATAGGATAAACTTGAATAACCATAAATAGCTTTGTCATAAGTGGAAACCATACACATCAAGCTAAAGAGAGAAACAATTTGTTCATAAAATGTTGTGAAGCTATAGGGAACCCGTGTTTTTATTCTTACACATGAGTCTAGTCCCTCTTCAGGCAAGATGAACTTAAAACCATATAAAGAAGTAATACTTGGATAAGCCTAATCGGATTCTTTTGATCTTTAAGCATACATGTGACTCAAAAAGTAAAAAACTACATTAAAGAGAAGTTTAGGAGTTAATGTGAAGAGGGGGGGAAAAATGTTGTGCACAAATCTTTTATGCAAAGATGAGCACAATATATGAACTCTAGCTTCCTTGAAAAACCAGGAAAACTTGTATAGACCCCGTGAAAGCACATACTCTCCCCAAACAGTAAATTATAGTGAACTTGAGAGCATAAGAACTCGAGTATTCTCACACAACAAACTCTCAACATATTGCCAAATGGATGAATTGATGCTAGTTCTCTATCCAATTTCTCACTGTGACGCACAAGATTCAATTCATAAATCTTGTAACCCATCATTTATTCATGTTGCAGTTATTATGATTGTAGCCGCTCTGCATAGAACTCTTTTTTCTAACAAAATACCACCCTTAATTTTTTTTTTTTTTATAATGCAGCAAAGAAAAGAAAAACCTCAGCAAAAGAAACAAAATTACCTGATACAATAAGAAAAAAACTTAAAAACAGGACTGAAGCAGTTATTCTGGTACAGGCCTGGCAATTTTGTACCTCAGTTTCCTATTATGATTTTCCTGCCAAAAGTTCAAAGCAAACATCAATGCCATTCAAACCCATCCAGGACACACATGCCTAATCCACAAGGCAGAGTTCAATACTTAAATCTTTCTGCCTTCTAATTGATGATTGGCCATGACAAACTACAACTATCAGTACTGTAAACCATTATTAAGAAGCTAATCACAAAATGCATGCACAAATACAATTATCCAATGCTTACCATCTCCAACACCTTAGCATTACTCTTCTCAACTTGCCTAGCCAAATTGTCAAGCTTACCCAACATTTTCTCATACAAATCCTCCAAACTCATTGTAGAATTCAGCGTCTCCGATCCCATCAACTTCCCTAAATCCTTAACACAAAACCCTTCTGCAACCATATCCAACTCCTTTTGATCATTTAAAACCCTATCCATCCTATTCAAACCCTCCCCCACCTCATCATTCATCGCCGATGCACACTTCAACTCCGGAAACGGCGAATTAGGGCTAAAACACCCGTAGTTTCCTCGAAAATCCGGCCCAATGTTATCAATCCCAATCGATTTCGGGTCAAAACACCTTGAATTAACCCGAAACTGATACGCGCGATACTCATGCGTATGGTACAACAACTCGCCTTGTACTGGCGTGGTAAATAACAAAAATACGCACGGATTCAAATCCTTCTCACCCTTCGCCGCCGTCTTAAGGCGGCTCAAAGATTGCGAAACGCAGAATTCCCTCATCGAAGGGCGGATTGGGGACTTCCTTCTCGCGGAAAACCAGCCGAGGAAATTACTGGTGCTACTGCTACTATTGCTTTGATGAGTTGTTGGGGAGACGAGTCGGTGGAGAGTCACTGAGTCGACTCGGCCGAGCGAGTCGTAGAAGGAGAGAGGGATATTGGGGCAGAAGAAGGAGGTAATCGTAGCGATTACGTTAGAATCGGGGTTTTGGGGAGTGTTGTCGTCGGTGAGGGTAGAAGGGGTGAGATGGGTTACGTGGCCGAATAAGAGACCGTCCACGTCGCCGAGGGAAGTGGTGATGCGGTGCATCAAGGCGGATAATGTGGGGCCTGATATTGTGATCTTTTGGAATGGAAGATCGTCCATGGCGAGAGAGATAGAGAGAGAGAGAGGGCGAGTGAGAGAGAGCGCTAGGTATTGGGAGAGACGAGTGTGTTTTTTTGGTTTGAGGGAGAAGATAAGAAACGGTGTCGTTTTAATGGCTGGGCAATGAATAAATACTGTGTTCGGTTTGAGAAAAAAAGGAGGGAAGGAAAGGAAAGAGAAATTATTAGCTTTTTAATTTTCCTTCCATTATTAATATAGTTATTAAATTCAGCTCGGCGCATGAAATAATAGAAATTTAGAGAGTGATTCAGGTTGAATATTCAATTAAATTAGATAATATATTGATTCAGTAAAGTTTTAATTTATTAAATTTGTTTTTTAATGATTTAACTGATTCAATAAAATTTAATTTTAAAAAATAAAATAATATTTTTTAATTAAAATAATTGATTCAAGATTGATAGGTAATTTGTAAATAAAAGTAGATGGACATCGATCATAAGCATGATTTCTACCTTATATTTTATATTATTTTATGAACAATTCCTAATTTCATAATAAATATTGCAAGAATCAAAGAATCCGTGGACTTCCCTCGTATAGTTAACCTTCCAAAATAAATTGGAAGCCAAAATTAGTCGTTTTTTACTCCTCAAAAAGTACGGGAAAATGCTAGAATTTTGCTTAATCTCCTGTACTTGCCACCGAAGAACTTGTCGGAATCGCTCTAGTTTCAATGCATCAAGCAACTCATCATCACTAATGGTTGGCGAGTACCTCAGGAGCTCTACATCACACTCGATGATGGCTTGCTTGCTCATCAGCCATCAAGTAGTGTGGAGGAAGAGAGTGGACAAGGTCATTTGTTGTTATAATTTGTTCTCATGGAAGGAGGAAAACTCTTTTCAATAAAGATAATGATTCTTAAACCAATTTTATTCTCTCTATGAATTCAAAGAATGTTAACCTTGTTAATTGATGTTGTTA
>Ga0325411_1005644_pt1 | contig 13827 bp, 5 predicted proteins | sample PopdelMetagenome_13_FD_206181 | JGI IMG/M metagenome (GOLD analysis project Ga0325411, IMG submission 206181) | Populus deltoides microbial communities from Bellville, Georgia, United States - Xylem-PdIQD-R4 | ecosystem: Host-associated > Plants > Phyllosphere > Stem > Wood/Secondary xylem... | reverse complement strand
TTAGAAGATGAGATCCTGAATATATGAACTTGTGATTATAGGACTTCAGCCAGTAAGAGAGACGGTGAAAGATCAAGCTAAAGCAAGAACCAGGATCTGCATTACCCTCTTAGAATATAATATTATTCTGATCTAGTTATATGTTCTAGGTTGTGCAGAAGGATAAAAGCTTCCAAACTTTTTTTTTGAAAATTTCCAGTAACCAGCGCAGACCATTGATATAACATATCATCCAAACACCTAGAAAAACACCTATTAATTCCCCAGCAAAATAGAATTATCATCCAAATATTCCAAGCAAAATCACAATGAATGAAAAGGTGGTCAATGTTCTTAGTACCTGTACCACAAAGGTTGCAAGTCGCTTAAGCCTCTAGCACCAAGCAGCGATGAAGTAAGAAACTCTTCGTGCTGAGTTTATTTTGAATAGCTAACCAAATAAAGCATTGGATTTGATTAAAAAATTTTCTTTTTATTCTAAGTAGTAGATTCATATATTATGTTATGATAAAAGTATTAATATTGAGTTTATCAAATCACCTGTAATAATTCTTTAATCATATAATTAATACTCACATTTTTAAGGTTTATAATTAAAAATAAATCATTAATTCTAAGGTATATTTGTTAGTCAATCTGTTTCTAATTATCTTTGAAAAACTAAGATAACATCCCATTAATGTACACGCTCTTGTCTAAGTCTATAATAAAACTCAACAACCTCGCTATATGGCATCCAATTATTTTTTTTAAGGGCCGCAGACAAACTAGGTTTAGTTGACCTTGAAAATGAAAATTTAGGAGTTCGTTATGGAGTTTAGAAAATCTAATTAATTAGTCCTCAATGTTTTAGAAACTGTATATTTAATTTCAATGATTTTATTTATTTATAACTTAATCCTTTTTGTTTATTTATAATGGACAAACCTTAAAAATATCCCCTATATAGATAGTCTCAATTTTCCATCTAAATTATTTTTTATATCAATTTTACCATCAAACTTTTAAAAATTCTCAATTATAGTCTTCCATATATTTTTAAGACTTTTCATCTAAATTATAGTTTTTTATATATAAGAAATGATGTGATTTGGTGAGAAAAATAAAAATTTTCATTAAGTGTCCTCACAAAAAGTTCTTAATTGATAAATCAAAATTAATGTATGATGGTAAAACTGATTAAATAAATATAATTTAGGTTCAAGATTGATACTACCATAATAGTTTAAGGGTACATTTGAGGTGTGTATTTTCATATTGTTTTATAATTATTTGATTTTTTATTTTTGAAATACAAAAGGAAATAGATAGGATGAAAATATTAATGAGGAAAGAAGATATTTTTTGGAACAAAATACTGCTAAATTAAGCATAATCCACACTAATTAAAGGACTCTTTTTTTTCTTTATGCTATGCTGACCATTTAATTTACTTTGTCGATAACTATGGGGACCAATTAGTTATAATTAACTGAAATTGTCTGAAACCAAAAGTTAGAGTAAATTATAAATCGGTCCCCTTGATTCTTAAAAATGGATTAATAGTCCCTCTAGTTTTATAAACTATTTAATTAACTACTTGAATAGTATTAACTACGTTTAGTATAATATTACTTTATTTAAGAAAATGTCTTGTTTTTTCATCATTTTGTATTATCTACTTATTTTTTCTATTTATTAAAATAAGATAAAATTGAAAAAAATGAAAAGGGTGAAAATGCAAATAGACTTAAAAAAACAAATTAAGACTAATCAATTAATTGTTAAAACTAGAAAGGCTATTTAATTTGTTTTGAGAAACTAGAGAGACTAATTTATAATTTACTCCCAATAATGATAATTCTGGAAAGCTGATGTGGTCATGTGTAACCAATATCACGTCAGGATTCACGTGTGCTTTAATTGTAATAAATTTCGCGAATGTTTGCCACGTGATGTAAAGGTGTTAAAGCTTCAAGTTCGGTAATGTACCAGTGATGTCGGCCACGTTCTGCCATGGGACCACCCTCGAACTCCATTTGCATGGCTCGGCTCCCATTACTTATTATTTATGGGTCCGGTTTTATTAATTTAACAATTTTCTGTATTAAATCGCCATTCAAGATTAATTCTAGTACGCATGAAAATTGTTAATTAATATTTTTATCATTAGCTTTTCTTTAATAAAATAAGTGTATAAGCAAAATGTCAATATCTATTTTATTTTATAAATAGAACGTTATATCTACACATATTTAAAGAAATTAAAAAAAAACTGATTTTTTTTTTTTTAACTTAAACTCGAGTCGTTTCAATTGGATTGAAGGAACCTTTATTTAGATCAAGGTTATATTGTATTCAGAATACTTAAAACTTGTGGTGTATGTTCAATTCTAACCTTTTATTTTCTTGTTCTTTTGTTTATTATTCTTGAAACACGTTTCACACATGTACTAAATTTTAGAATAATAGTTACTAAAAAGTTTTCACTTAAAACTTGTTATGAAAAATTCTTATTTTAGTTAAATATTCTTTTCAATTGTATGTGGCATGCATGGATATAAATTAACAATACATACATGAAAAAACTCTTATAAATATTTTTAATAATTATTGTCTTCTTTAATATATATGGTCAATGTTTGTCCAAAAGAGAAAAAGAATAATGTAAGACAATAATAAGAAATAACAAATGAAAAATATTGACTAAGGATTAAATAAATAGTAACTCATTAATTATTATGTAATAAAAATTGACATGATATGAGATAATAATCCTAGTTTCAAACCATTGAGGGATTCTTAATTGCCGTGATCTATGGATATATATCCCATGACTTATAAATATTAAATAAATAAATAAATAAATAAATAGAAGCAAATTTTTATGTCGGCTGAATTGCCAGTTCTTTAGCTTTGATTGTTTTGGTCTTTTGCTAACAATGGCATAGCAGTTTTATGTTCATATGTCGGCTCCGTGACCAGTTTCGTTTTGTATTGCCAGTTGCCTTCCATCCACCCTTTTGATAGCCAGATTGTCGTTCATGCATTTTCATCAAGCCTTAAATGTTATGTACATGAAGATTATCTGGCAAGCATGCATGACTGGTATACAGTGACAATGACCCGAGGGTTTCGTGGTCCACTAAAATCATGCTCCACTCAATCAATTTTTTTTTTTCTTTCTATTTGGTCCTTCTATGAATCATTAGGTTTCCATTGATTGAGCTGAAGATTAGAGAACCACGTCATGTCACGTGTGACATGCCATATACCTTATAATTAAAAAAAATATATATTGTTTTAAATTATTTATTTTCAGAAAATAGTATGGAGTAGAGGAAGTAATTAGTTATATAAAATATAACAAGTTGGAAAGAGAATAAATTTATAATTTACCAAAAATAATAAGAATATTTTCATCTAAATCTCTATTTTTTATTTGGATTTTTCTATTTCTTTAAATAAACTCTGGAAAATAACTAAAATTAAGCATGCTTCCTAGTTACTCACTCGTCGCCATAAAATTACTCTAATTGTTTTAGAGATCGATTTCAAATTTTCATTAATGATAAGCGCGATTGTCATTGTGTTGTGAATTAGCAAGTCATTAACAAATTTAGAGCAAAGAAGTGGAAGCAAATTTTTAAAAGGGTGATGCAATTTGCATATTAGTTTTTTCTTTTCTATAATTGTGTTTTCATCAAAGAGATCAAGTGCAAATACCATTATCCATTTTACAAACTAAATTCCATAAATGATGATTCATGAAACCTCATAGAATTTTTATTAATTTTTTTCTTTCAGGCAATCTCAAATCAGTCTTCCAACTACAACCATCATCTCTTTTTTGTAAGTAATCCTCAATTTGATCTTTAAAGAATCTATTTTTTTTTAATGTAGTTTCTAAAATATAATTATTTTATTAATTTCCTCAATCAATGTCCATCAACAAGAAACATAATATGTCTATAATTAAGTATTAGAAATATTAATTTCCCAAATTCTATTTAAAATAAACAATCTAAATTAGTTTGTAAATATATCAGAGCTCTTCATTAAGTTCACAAAGGATATTTTATAATTCTAGTCGATCTTTTAAATACATGATATATATTTTTTTTCCTTTTTTCCTTTTTTTGTGATTTTTGTTAATTGTCATCGAAGAAAAGGTGGTTAATGAAAAGATACAATTGAGAATTATGAAACAATTAGAGACCACTTTAATGTTTTTCATATACTAAAAATGTCACAATTGTTAAGAATAAAAGTGGTAGATGTATTCTCTAAGAAGAAACCAGTAGTTAAGCTATTCTTCTAGGTATAATTAACTACTACGCTATTTTAATAGAAACAAATTGCAATTGTTTGTTAATTAGTTGTATTTTCTTAGGAGAATCATGGTTAGTAGGAGACTCATTTGATCATGGGATGGATATCCTTATTTCTTTGTAAAGTTTACGTTAAGCCTAAGTTTGTATTGTTTAAGACAATTTTTATTGAATAAAAGGCAAGCAAGTTCTCTGGATTTTCTTTGCTACTTATACCTACAATTGCTTGTTTTGTCTTTTAAGACTAACATTAACATTTGGTATCAGAGCTTGTGAGGAGAGAGAAACATGAAAAGAAAATTGTAAGGTGAGTGAAAAACGAAAAAAGAGTAAAAGCACATAAGTTAAGATATCTGTAGTAAAAAACACAAGTGAAGACAACTATAAGCTGAGTAAAACACGAGAGAAGAGTGCAAGAAAGCCTCTGAAATTGCAGCAACAATCACAAATGGCATCTAATGACTTTATACAGTCTCCCACACTTCAATGATCACTCTGACCATTAGAGAATGTTAATGGAAAACTTCAAAGATCCAAAAGGTATTGGCATCTTATAGAGTTTGGCATTCCTGAAGGAGAAACATCAATGGATGCAACACAAAAAAGGAATTATGATGAATAAAAACTAAAGGACCTAAAAGCAAAGAACTACTTGTTTCAAGCTATAAATCATTTTATACATGAGACCATTATCTAAAAAGATACCTCTAAGCAAATATAGGACTTCATGAAGAAGAAATATTAAGGGATAACCAAAGTAAAATGACAACGTCTTTGAGTTCTTTGTATAGAGTTTGCACTCTTCATATAAAGCTAAGACAGTTTGTAAATTAATATTTATCCTGAACACTAGTTGTAGCTAGTAAAAAAAGACTTCATGGAGATAAAATAGAAGATGTTAGAATGGTGGAGAAGGTTTTATGATCAATGTTAACAAAATTCAACTATGTTGTTTGTTCAATTGAGGTGTTTAAAGATATTGACTCTCTTTTAATTGATGAATTGAATAGTTCATTGCTACTCCATGAACAAAAGATCCGGCAATAGAAAGCAACAACAAAAGAACAAGTTTTACAAGCTACCTTATTTCTAGAAAGAAGACAAGGAAGAGGCGAAATCAATGCTGAGAAAGAGAAAGAAGAGATAAGCCTCATAATTCAAAAGGAATAGGTAAAGGATATTTCATCAAGGATCAACAAAAAAGGTTTATTGCAAAAGCATTCATGACAACTAATAGAATGTTTCCTTAAAACATTTAGAGTGATGTACAGTCCTATTTTTATGTTGAAGGAAATGATGAAACATGGTTATGACATGCACGTTATAGCCATCTCAATTTCAAAGGTTTAAAGACACTTCATGATAAGTAGATGGTAATAGGCCTCCTACAGATCAATTATCGAGATATAAAATATCAAAAATATGTTATAGCAAGCAGCATCATAAGCCATTCCCTCAAAGGAAAATAAGGAGAGCATATATACCACTGGAAGTGATCCGCTCTGATATTTGTGGACCTATTCATCTAGTTTCCAATTGGATAAAAAAAAGTACTTCATCACCTTCACTAATGATTTTAGCAGGAAAATATAGGTGTGATTTTTATAGGAGAAGGCAAAAGCCCTATAAACATTCAATAAGTTTAAGACTCTTATGAAGAATGAAATTAAAACTCTATATAGTGATAGGGGAGGAAAATATACATCAAAAGAATATAAAAGCAATGGTGGCATGTATGATATTCAAAAGCAGCTCACAACATCATACACACCATAATAAAATGGTGTGTTAGAAAGAAAGAATCGCACCATTTTGAATATGGTCTGAAGCATGTTGATTAGTAATAGATTAGCAAAGACTTTTTGGCTCAAAGCTCTACACTTACTAAACAGAAACCCCGTGTTTGTTGTCTAAAATATGGCCACTGAAGAGGCATAGAATGGTGACAAACCTACCAATCAGTTCAAGTTTTTTAGTTACTTAGCCTTTTCCCATATAGTAGATTAGAAATGGCAAAAACTTGATGATAAAGGTGTGAGATGCATCTTTCTTGGCATAAGTGGTTCTTCTAAAGCTTACAGTTATATGAGAAAAAGTTCATCATTAGTTGAGATATTTTTTATGAAAAAAAGAAGTGGAGTTAGAACACTAACAACTCAATACGGTATAGCAAAACTTTATCTATAATTTGATAAAGAAAAAAAAAGATGGTAAAGCTCATTATCAAATCATAGCTTTAAAACTTTCTAAAACTCAATCACCAACATACTTTTTAAGACTAAGAAAATCATATAAAATACCAGTATGAATGATAAACTACATCAATAGAGATGAATTATCTGATAAAGAAGTAGATGTTCATTTTGTTCTACTTGTAGAAAGTGATCCTATTATATTTTAAGATGCAATCATAGAAATAAAATGGCAGGAGGTTGTGAAAGAGAATATTCAGGCAATCAAAAGGAAACAGATCTAATTAAGATTTAGCAAGTGTTCCAAAAAGACAAAAAGTTGTTGGTGTTAAATGGATTTATAAGAAAGAGTTTAATAAGAAAGGTGTTATAAAGAAACACAAAGCTCGTCTTGTGGCAAAGGGATATAAACAAAAATTAAGAGGTGACTATAAAGAGATGTTTGTTCCAGTTGTCAGATAAGATACTATTAGGTTGGTTTGTTCTAATACAACATAATAGTTATGACCCATCTTTCAACTCGTTGTAAAATCAATGTTTTACATTAAGACTTATAAAAGCATGTGTATGTTGAGCAACCTCCTAGTTTCATATACAAAAGGAATGGTAACAAACTTTACAATATGAAGAAAACATTGTATGAACTTAAATAAGCACCGATAGCTTGGTACGTTTTCTTTCCAAAAGAAAGGTTTTCAAAAATGTTAATACAAACACACCTTTTTTGTAAAGAATAAAGTTGGAGGAAAGATATTACTGGTATATCTATATATGGATGATCTCATCTTTACATGAAACGATACAACAATGTTTGTTGAGTTTAAATGGTAAAGAAGTTTGACATAATAGATTAGGGTTGATGCATTATTTTATCGGCATAGAGGTAAAGCGCTCATAAAGTGGTATATTTATCACTTAGAAGAAATATGCTCAAGAAAATCTAAATAGATTTCAGATAAAGGATCGCAATTTTATATTTACTCCAATAGAACTTGGTTTGAACTTATACAAGGATCCAGAAGGAAAAAAGATATATGGTACTTTTTATAAATAGATTGTGGGGATTCTAATGTATCTAACTACAACAAAGCTAGACATTATGCGTGTTGTAAACATTATAAATAGATATATGGAGCATCTAACATAGCTTCGTCTTGGTGTAACAAAAAAATATTTTGTTATTTGAAGGGAACAATTGATTATAGAGTATTATATTCAAAGGAATAGTAATGGCAATGTGTGGAATTATAGATAGTGATTATACATGAGATGTAAAACTTCTGGTTATGTGTTTATGATGGGGTTAAAAGCTGTTTCATGGTCATCTAATAAGAAACAATCAATTGTGACCTTGTCCACAAATAAAGCTGAGTTTGTTGTATTAACATCCTGTGTCTCCCAAGCAATTTAATCAAGAAAATTACTTGAGGTACTAGTGCATGATCAGAGAAGTTCCAACTACTATTATTATGACCATAAAACTTGCAAAAAAACACTCAGTTTTTCATGGCAGAAATAAACACATAAATATATGTTATTATATTTTAACATAATCTCAGCAAGGATGAAGTAATTGACCAGGTCTATTGCAAAAATAAAGATCAAATTGCAGATATCATGAATAAGTCTCTTAAACCTGTACATGTAGTGTTCAAGAAACCAAGAATTGTGCTCGGGGTAGACTCCATTAAGGAAGTTCAGAAATAACAAAACCAGTGTTTGAAGACATCTAGTTCAAGGGGGAGTGTTAGGAATAGAAGTGGTTGATGTACTGAAACCAGTAGTTGAGCTATTTTTCAAGGCATAATTAATTGCTATGCTATTCTGATGAAAATAAATTGCAGTACGTAGTTCTCCTTCTTAGAAAGTAGTTAGTTAGTTAGTTGCATTTCTTTATATTAAATAAAAGTTGAGGAAGTTATCTTAATATTCTTTCGACTGCATGTTTTGTCTTTTAAGACTAACATGACAACTTAATTCGTTAGCTAAGGAAATTAATTAAGAGTTTGACACTGAATTGGGACACGTAGGTTGCCACCCTAAAAATATGAATCTATGAATGAGAAGCTTTAATGTCCCTGTTATTTTAACAGCTTGACCTTTGCATAAAATACTAAAAAAGCTAATCGAAGCTGCCTCCTAAGACAGAAGTCGGGCACATGACTAGATTCCTGGAGACAAGGATCTCAAACTCAATTATTTAAGCCATTTGGCAATCCTAGCTAATTAACAAGGTCGGTATGTAATGGTAGCTACTGCTATTAAAGCTCCTTTGATTATTAACAAAAACAAAAAAGAAAAATACAAAACAAAAAAGGGTTTTATGTATTATCTCTTCTCGTAAAACATTGTTCTCTGAAATAATTTTTTTTCTTTGTTTTTTGTTGTTTTACAATTTATGGATTTTCTTTTAATTTCAATTATATTCTTTAACATTAGGTTTATTAGATATTGAACTTTTTAATTTTAATTCACGTCATAAAGTTATTCCAATCTCATGATCTGACTCGCAAGTTTGATGGGTTAACTTAGTTGACTCGAGTTTTTTTTCTAATTGATATTTTTTTTTAATTTCATCATTTAATATTGAGTTGATTAAGAATTATACCTTGTGATCTGTTTTAGTTTGTTTTTTATGAAATTATACTGATCTCATGACGTGGATCCCAAATTTGGCTGGTTAACTTGGGTTTACTCAAACTATTTTTTTGTGTTCTTTTTTAATCAATTTTTAATCTCAATTTCATCCTTCAATATTAGGTTCATTGGGGATTGGGCTTCATAATATTTTTCAATTTAATTTTTATCAGGTTATCCTGGTCTTATGATCTGGACTACGAATTTGACGAATTAATTCAGTTAGGTAGAGTTTTTTTTTTTCCTTTTTCTAATTGACTTTTTTTCTCAATTTTATCCTTCAACATTAGGTTGATTGGGAATTAGGGTTTGTGATTTGTTTCAGTTTGCTTTCTATGAGGTTATCCTTGTCTCATGACTCGGGTCACAAGTTTAGCGGATTAACTCAGGTTGACTCATGTTATTTTTTTATTTTTTTAATTGATTTTTTTCAATTAAATCTATCGACACTGGGTTGATTGAGAATTATACTTCATAATTTATTTCAATTTTCTTTTTATTGAGTTATCTCGATTTCATGATCTAGATCACGGGTTTGTCAGGTTAACCTGAGTTTACTCGAGTTATTTTTTTTGTCCTTTTTAAATTGATTTTTTTTTCAATCTCATCCTTCAACATTGAGTTTATTAAAAAATATGCTTCATGATTTATTTTAGTTTTTTTAATGGGATTATCATAGTCTCATGACACGTCATGCAGATTGTTAGATTAACTCGGATGGACCCGAATTGATCTTATTTATTTTCATTTTAATATTTGTAAAAACTATGTGATCTTGAGTATTTATTTCGAGTCAAACTATATATTTATTGGTTATTTAAGTTATTTTTGGACCTGTTAAGTCAATCAAAAATCCTTTTAACTAGGAAAAAAAAAAAAACAATGTCTGTACATTCTTTTTATATTAATTTTCTTTATTCGACTCACGGTATAATAATATGGAATAATAATCGTAGTATATCCTAGATTACAAGGTGCGAGGAAGTTCAGTAGCCACTTTCCGGTTGCCACTAACATTATAGCCCTTAAAAGACACGTGTATAGAAATCCTCTTTGAATTGTCTATATTGAGTCAAAATGAACTTTTCCAATTCCTAGCGCAAAACCCAGTTGGTGTTTAATTAATCTATACATCTACAGATCTTCTCCAAGTACCTGCCCGCCAACCATATTATAGTTTAATTATGGTAGTGATAGTCTAACACATGATTAATAAGCATATTTGCTTTGCAAGAGGCTATTCTTGCATTTTATCCTTTTCTGAACTATAGTATGAAATGGCATAGCACACCAGAAATTCTTATGGTAACGAAAGAGTAATTATTAATATTTATTCTGTGAAAGAGAGATAGAGTCAATAAAAGAAGAAGAATTAAAGAGAGAATTAGAAGAAAAAATGATTTTAGTAAAAATATTATTATTATTATTATTATTATTATTAGTGCATTCGAATGTGATTTTCTCTTTTTTATATATTTATCTTTCTTCTCAAAATAAATATTAATAAACACTCGTTTAGTGTTATAAATCTCTCAATGTAGCACATAAAATGATATAATTTAATACAAAGAATAGTATTTGAATAGACTTACAAGCACGCACTACATGTTAAATAGAAAAGAGAAATGAAGGTGATCAAATTGTCTGAAACTTTATGTATGGTAATGAACAAATCAAGTTCATCACGGCGCCAAAATTAATGAGTCCAGTACTCCGATCTCTTATATATAGGTCACAAAATCCCCACTTCACTCCTCACACATTACCACCACACAACAACTTCTATCTCACCGCGTCTCTCGTATCCCCATAATTTACACGTTCTTTTTAATGCTTTTCATCAATCAAATTAGCACCCACCACACCAACAGCAGCAAGACTAACACTAGAAATTAAATTCCCATCTTTATCTCTTCCTTTCTTCCATTAGCCCAAAAAAAATACAAAAAATGATGAACAGCTTGCAGAGTTGGCCTGAACCTGTGGTTAGAGTCCAATCTTTAGCAGCAAGTGGTATCCGGGCAATCCCAGAGCGTTATATTAAGCCACCATCTCATAGACCCTTATCAAAAAATAACTTTTCACCACCTCATGAGGTAAACATTCCTGTTATTGATTTCCAAAACGTTTTCTCTGACGACCAACGCCTCCGTGACGAGGCCCTCCGTGATATCTACAGTGCTTGCCATGAATGGGGGTTCTTTCAAGTAGTAAACCATGGTGTTAGCCATGAACTGATGAAGAGGACTAGTGAGGTTTGGCGAGAGTTCTTCAACTTGCCAGAAGAAGTGAAGCAGGAGTATGCTAACACTCCTGCTACGTATGAGGGGTATGGTAGTCGGTTAGGGGTGGAGAAGGGGGCAATTCTTGATTGGAGTGATTATTTCTTCCTTAATTATATGCCTGTTTCTCTCAGAAACCAAAACAAGTGGCCTGCAACCCCAGCTTCTTGCAGGTATGCGTGCACCTTCATTACCAGCCGCATGTTGCTAGTATTCCTTCGTATCTTTGGCTATTTCTCCTTGGTCTGTTATATATACGAGTTTTCTTCAATTTAATCAACAGTGCTGGATTTTATTTTATTTATTTTATTGGCTGTTGGCAATTTCTTTTCTTGCTACCTTCCAATTTAGCCTAGAAAAGAAGGCACAGTAAGACAGGTTAATAGCACTTTAATCAGCTGACAGTACTGTGTATAAATTAATTTGATTCTTGAACCCTTTTTTTTCCCATCTCAATTTAATGCTTTGAAATATGAAACAGAAGGGATCATATTGTTGAAACGAACATGAGAGAATATCAGAAGGATTGTATCCTATTAGGTTGCAGAACTGTAGAAGAAAAGGAGGTTTGGCAGCAGGATGTTTTCCCAAAGAATTGCTTCACAAGTACAGCCAATAGTACCATCCTTTACATGAGGATATCATGAATACATAATTACTTAGTTGACCGTCCATGCATATGTGTTGGATGGCATCAACTCCTCTTTTCTTTTCTTTTATCATCCATCTTTTTTTAAAAAGGAAAGATGCTTTTGGAGACCAATTAATAATTATCTAATCAACAGACTAAGACAAGTAATAATATTTGAATAAATACCACAAAATTAAAAGGGTAAGGAAAGAGAGGAGGTTTATTTCCTATATTTCAATTATTTGTATCTTAATAACAATCAAGGGATAAAAAAATTAATTGAGTCATGCTGAAAATGAATTGATATACACAGATTTGATGATACTAATTAATTTAAAAAACTGCTGATTAAGACGTAATTAAGTTTACTATTTAATTGATCATCTTGATTGTAGGGAATTGGTAGCTGAGTATGGCAGTGAAGTGGTTAAACTTTGTGGAAAGTTGATGAAGGTATTCTCCATGAACCTTGGTCTGGAAGAGGACTCCCTCCTAAACGCTTTTGGTGGAGAAGAAAACGTTGGGGCAGGCTTGAGGGTGAATTACTACCCCAAGTGTCCCCAGCCAGACCTTACACTAGGTCTCTCCCCACACTCTGACCCTGGTGGAATGGCCCTTCTCCTGCCTGATGAAAATGTGGCTGGCCTACAAGTCTGTAGGAAGGGCAGTTGGCTCACTGTTAAGCCGATCCCAAATGCCTTCATTGTCAACATAGGGGATCAAATCCAGGTATATGTATCTCTATCGATCACTCTTCTTTATCTTGAAGACTGCTTTCATTCAACTTTTACAGTCATATTATCATGGGTACTGATGGCAAATTATTCATCTAATTAATGCGTCTATATGTAGGTACTGAGCAACGGCATCTATCAGAGTGTGGAGCACAGGGTTATTGTGAATTCTAATAGTGATAGAGTCTCTCTTGCCCTTTTCTATAACCCGAAGAGCGACTCGGTCATTGAACCATCCAAGGAGCTTGTGTCCGATGACCGGCCAGCTCTCTACCCACCGATGAGATTTGATGAATACAGACTTTACGTGAGGACAAAGGGTCTCTGCGGCAAGGAACAGGTTGAATCCTTAATGATATCCTAGGCCATGCAGTGAATGTTGAATTGATGACAGTAGTGTCCCTCCTTGGTCCCGTCATCATCTAAAATAAATGTCTAATAATAATAAGCATGAGTTCCAGGGAACAAAGAGCGGGGCAAATTTGAATCACGTGGTACAGCAATTTACAGCTTGCTTTTGTTTTCAAGCCATTATTGCCTCCGTCTGTCTGTTTAGGATAAAATGTCAATCAAATATAATGGAATTCCATTTCAGTGTTGCATAAGAAGGTGGAATTAAGTTATTGTCTGTTTGCTCGTACCAAATCGTTAAGCAAAAACCAATTATTTGAATGTTGATGGAACTCTTCTTTGACCAGAACGTGAAGTTGGAACACACTTGTTTAATTTATTGCTTGGTTTTTAGAAAACAGAACCCAACTATAAGATTTTGTGCATATCTTGCTCTGCTTTTTGAAGAGGACTTTTCATCTTCATTGACTATATTTTTAATTGTCCAGTTAAAAAAATTAAATCACATATTTCCGTTCACTTTCCATGACTTCTCTTTGACTGTGTTTCTGTCACGTGGGTGCTACTGTTTCCACGTTTCTTCACTAAAACTACAGTTTTTACTTGAATGCTATGAGATAGACAAGTTTCCATCGATCGTGATATCTTCAGGTAGTGATGTCATCTAAAATGTAAAGATTGGTGCATCTC
>Ga0325411_1005643_pt1 | contig 13827 bp, 4 predicted proteins | sample PopdelMetagenome_13_FD_206181 | JGI IMG/M metagenome (GOLD analysis project Ga0325411, IMG submission 206181) | Populus deltoides microbial communities from Bellville, Georgia, United States - Xylem-PdIQD-R4 | ecosystem: Host-associated > Plants > Phyllosphere > Stem > Wood/Secondary xylem... | reverse complement strand
CTTGAGAAAATTAGCTAAACTTCACCCTTTTAGGTTTAGGTCTAAACTCACTTTATTAACATTTTAAGAAACATAAACATTGTTATTGATGAATTAACAGGTAAACCATGCAAAATTATTATTATCACGAATCAATTTTCCCTTCTACCTTGCATGCTTAAGTGTCCGAGCATCAAATGGTTTTTTCAATTCCTTTCTTTTTCCTAGCTTGAAGTATTAGTTAGGTACTAGTGTTGGATTCTTGGCATGAATGTTCATTTGTGGCTTAATTGTTGTGTTAAGGACACCTAACTACATTTTTTTAGAATGATTTTGCTATGTAAGTTGTTTGCTTGCTGAGGTTGTTTGTTGCTGGTGATTTCATTATTGTTTTGTTTCATTGTTGTTGGAGTTTGTCCAAGAAACAATTAACTCCCGCAACTTTTATATTTCATTGTATTCTATGTTCTTTCATTATTTAGTGCATGTTTAGTTGCATGCGATAAGTTTCTCTTGCTAAATAGCTTCAAAATATTTTGTTTGCAGGTTTATTTTGTTTCAATTTTGCTTAATTATTTTTTTACCTTTCTGTTGGGGTTGGTTTTGATGGGTTTTCTTTGTTTTTATTAAGCATGATTTCTTTTTTGGATTCTTTTTGACTTACTGTCTTTGGATTTTTAAATTCTTCCTAGTTTACTGTCTTTTGAGGTATGATTGGTTCATTTTTTTCAAGCAAAAATTTTTTGTTTTTGCTTAGTGGGATGGAATAATTTTGTTGTTCTCTTGTCTTTGTATGAGAGTTTAGCTGCAATTCTTATCATAGATGGGATGGCCTTGAACATTTTTTCTCAATCTTTGCAATGTTAAAAATAATGTGCAAGCTACGCTAGCATTTTTAAAAAATGAGACATAGATCATTGACTTGACCATGTTCAATAAGCCCAGTTCATTTAATTATAAGATTAAAAAAAAGCATCTACGATAAATAAAGCAAACAAAGAAAAGTTGGCAATAATTAATTATAAAAAATAACCTAGCAATATTATACTCGGAAGAAGAAAAAAGAAAATTTCGTTGGAGAATCATTGATACTTTGTCATGGACATTGCCCCACCACCAAAAAAAGTTCACTAATACGGTTCTAACGCCATTATAAAGGCTACATGACAACATCAAAAGAGATCACACACATCGTTAAAGTAATGACCTGGAAATCAAACCAACCAAAATATCATAAAGTGAGCATCTCATGCTTATTTTTAATCAATTAATTTAATTTCAAAAAAAATATTTTTAAAAAAAGATAAATTTGACAAAGAACGACAAAGAAAAGGAATCGAGATAACCTGAGTTCTTTTCAAAATTCATAAAAAAATCTTATAGAAAGCAAATAAAAAAAAAAGATAACAGAGCTCAATCTCCAATTAAATAAATGTTGAAAGATGAAACTGAAAATACTTGACCTAAAAATAGAAAAGGAAAAAAAAACCCGAGTGAATCTCCTAAACTAGGGTTAATCTTCCAAACTTACAACCCGAGAAATCCTAGACCCATGCTCAATTAAGAAGCTCAATCCCCAATAAATTTAATATTGAATGATGAAACCAAAAAAAATATCAATTTAAAAAATTTGTAAAAGTAAAAAAAAAATAACAATAAAAAAATGATAATCAAATCTGATAGGAAAAAAACTAAAAGATAATGAAATCAAAAAAAAAATTAATTATCTCAACTAAAACAAATAACAATAAAAATAATGGGGATCAAATCTGACAGGTAAAAAAATTAAAGGAGGATGAAATTGAAAAAAAAATCTAATTTTATAAATTATTTCAAATAAAATAAATAGTAATCAAAAGAACATGGACCAACTTTGAAGGAAAAACAAATTGAAGGACTATTTTAAAATTTTAAAGGGTCAGACATGAAAATCAAGAAGGAGGGAGAAAAGAATGAAAAAAAAAAAGGCATCGGTGTCAAATCAGGTGTCAATAAGTCACATACATTGCCTAGAGATGGAGGAACAGTTGGGATGATTTGAACACCATCTTGGAAGCTATTATTTGGTCCTCGAACACCTCCTAACGTATCGACCCACTCGCTAACACGTGTATTACAGGCTTCAGCCACTTTTGATAATATTATATTTAATTAACTATTAAATTTTCTCTCAGTCAACTTGATTATAATTAAAAAAAAAACCTGGATAAAATTACAAAAAAAAAAAAACCCTTAAAGTGAGTTAAAAAAAAGTATATTTTTAAAAGTAATTGAGTCTTTAGACTATGCTTTAAAAAGTAAAAATATAAAGAAAATCCTTGGACACCAATTTTTTTTTTTTTTTGTATGGATAACTTAGTCATCTCCTTGTGGTCTAGAATTTTAAAAGTTTGATTTCTCATCTATTAATTTGATAATTATTAATGGGTTCCTGTAAAAAAAAACCATATTACCCTTACCATGTAGTTCATTGGTTTTTTTTAGAATGGTAAAATTATTATTATAGTATTCCAATTTGTTGTTCTTGGTACATAGTCACTGAGCCCTATTAATTTTTTTTTATTATTTTAATATCCTTCGCCCTATTAATTTTTTTTTTATTTTAATATCCTTCGCCCGTTTAGTTTATAGCATACAACATACCACTTTGTTTTGTATGCTCTTGCACCAAGACTTCACGAATAAAATGTTGACTATAGTGAGTGTTCTGCTTTTGACATTTTGAAGCTAACTTGATTTCTGGTCATCAACCAATAAACTGCACTTATTCACCTAAAAAAAACAGGGGAGAATGGTAGAACTTCGAGTGTTTGAATCTTGCGTATGAAAGAAGAAAAAGAAACTGAAGAAAATCATGGCCAGTCAACAACAATCAACATATGCTACTATTTTCAATAGACATGGATATGAAGGTGAACTAACAATAACAAAACTCACAATGACTGTCCATTTTTCTCAACAACACCAACAATTCAAGAGAAATCTCCCATCTTCATCTCCACTATATTAACCCAAAGAGAAGTCGTAGATTGTCACTCACAATTTCCTGCAGTCCTCTTTTTGCTTATATATTATTGCTCATATATAGTCTTGTGAGGCCTTGGAACATTACCAGCATGGCAGCTTTCAAGTGTCTTATCTTGTCTCTCTTCATTGCTTTGTCGTTTTTGGGAGGGGAAGCAGCTCGTAATCTTCTGCAATTGCCAAATCTGCCTAAACCAGCATTGCCACCATTGCCTTCTATAACATCTCTGCCACAGCCCACCTTGCCAGCCTTGCCAACCACTCAACCTTCACTGCCTAACCCCAATTTGCCTCCACTTCCTAGCCTCCCTACGATGCCAACAATGCCTGCAGTTCCGAAGGTCAGCTTGCCTCCACTTCCAAGCATGCCAACACTGCCTACTGTCGTCCCCAAGGCCACCTTGCCTCCACTTCCAAGCATGCCAACACTGCCTACTGTCGTCCCCAAGGCCACCTTGCCTCCACTTCCAAGCATGCCTTCAATTCCCAATATCCCTCTCCCAACAACAATTCCCTCGATTCCATTCCTCTCCCCGCCACCAGCTGGAAATTAGTCTCATTTCAAGTTTGATTATGGAGTTGTCATGTCAGAGATATATCTTTTGAGTGTTTGGCTCTTCCTTCTCTACGCAGAAGTGTGAGGAATTGTGTTGTCTGTATACCTTCATTTGAACACTGTTAATTGCTTCTTGTATTCATTTGTCTCCTTTCATCATCATATATATATGAACTTTCACATTTAATTAGTTCATTCTTCTCTTTTCTTTTAACCAATATATGAGACCATTTATTTAAGGTTGTCTGGGTTTGATATTTCATTATTTCAGAAACACCCTTTCTGAGATGGCAGGAGTTGTACCTTTGATGTTCTACCATGGCTTTGGAAATGACACTAGTTGTACCTTTGAATGGTGGGCCTGTGATAATTAGCCGATTAGCTTGTAGAAAATGTTAGAAAAAAAAATAGAAAGAACTTACAGAGGTGTATCACGCTACGCCGCTGATCAGATGAAGTTTTTTTCAGTATAAAACAAGGGTTGTTGAAGTGATGCTAATATTTAAAAAAAAATCAAAAGTTTGAGTTATTAACAAGTTTTGACTCAATAAATCCAGTTATTAAAATAATATAATTAAAAAAATAGTATCAATAATAAATAAATTGAATTAATAAAATATGCAATGATTATATCACTATTGTAAAAAGATATCTTCTATTTAATAATGAAGCAAAAATTAGATGAATTTGATAACCCTATAAAAATAAAAATAAAAAAAATTGAAAGCTCAATTTCAAGCGAGTTAATACTAAATAATGAAATTAAAAATAAATAAATAAATAACAACTCGAGTCCACCCTAATCACCTTGTTAAATACACAACATAATTGTGAGATTATGATAATCCTGTAGAAATAAAATTAAATAAAATAATAAAGTTCAAATCTTAAACAATTTAATGTTAAAGTTGAAACTGGAAAAAAAAACACACACACACACACAACCTAGTTCTGAGATTGGGAAATTGTTTGTGTAGATTATCATTTCGCCGGATATATTAGATGGCTTGAAATTTGTAATAACCCAGCATTTAATTAATTATTCAAAGCCAAAAATAATATTTAATTTTCAGATAATTTTCGTATATATTTTAAATAACCCTAAATCTATCTAACAGAATTCTCAGGATTCCTAAAAAAAAATTAGATTTATAATTTTCAATGCGTATATGTGTTTCGAAAACTCAAGAGTATCCACCAGCCAAATATATAAGAGATTTGGAAAAAAAAAATATATGTGTTTCTCAGGAATTTTTAACCAGCTTAATATTTAAAAAGTAAAATCAACAAAGATAATTTAAAAAAAAATAAATGAAAAAAAAAGAAAGCAATTTTGAGGAAAAAAAAAGGGAAAGTTGAAAAAAAATAAAAAAAAAAATACTGTAAATTACTATTATAACCCACAGTGATTTATATGTAGAGAAACAATAATTCCTCCATACCATTCAGATATTATTAATAGTGCAGATTACCAGAAAGTATAGCTATCACTGCATAATATTTATGCAGATTCGGCAGACCATTATTTCGGTCAAACTTTTGGGGAATTGGAATAGAAGAACTTCATGTTTGTTCATTGAAACTATAAAAGGCATGGTCAAGAGACATTTATGAGCTAATAAATACACCATTGCCGAACCAAAATTTTATAGAGTCATGAATGCAGAATAAAAAGTAAATCCTACAGGAATTTTGCACAAGCACACAGGCAAATCCTTTTTCAGCTGTGACCACATGATAATGGACCGACAAGGTTTGCCTACCTATATACATCAATAATTCTCTTTAATTCCCATACTTTCTCCATCATCTATTCGTATGTTCAGTTGTTCACCAATTTGGCATTTTTTTCCAATTTCATTTTCACCTAATAACTTAAATTATTAAATAAGATTTTAGAATATAATTTTGAAGTTTGAAACTTACATAGATTCATATTACTTTATATTTAATTTTTATCAAATAAATAGGGATGGTGAGATTCGAACTCGTAACCGTTTAGTCATCAAAACTCTGATATCATGTCAAAGAATTATATCAATCCAATAATTTAAATTATTAAGTTAAATTTTAAGAAATAATTTATATTATTAAGTTAAATTTTAAGAAATAATTTATATTATTTCTAATATATAGTATAGATAATATTATAAAATATTTATTTTATCTTCTAAATCACTAACAAACGCACTCCATTTTCTCGACTGTTTCCGTCTCCCTTTTATCTTGTTTTCAGAAAATAACCAAATGTTACCTCAGTTTTTTTTTCTCTTGCAAGTGCTTCAAGCAAGTTGTGCTTGCGCCATTGGGTACAAGGGAAAATTCAATTTTTCAAGTTTCAACTGCATATCCCTTTTCGGTCAAAGAACAAGAAGCCATAACCCGTTTTGTTAGTTAGTTAGTCTTAGCATCTAGAAGACAGGAGTGATTTTGTGTGGAGTTATGCTGTAGAAGAAAGATTAGATTGGCTAAAACACTGAGTTTTTCTTCTTCCTTTTCAAGGAAAAGAACATTTTCAGGACTTAGATGTTCCTCTGAACTCAAAATTACATTACCAAACGGATAAAAATAGTTAGATTGGCCAACAGAACAAGTTTGAGTCCTGCAATAGCCAGCACGAGGGGTAAAAGAAGGGAAAAAACGGACTCCACGTCACAACAAGAAGACAAAAAAAAGCATGGTATTGTTTTCAATGGAAGATGGAAAAGAAGGTGACCTGCCAATTACAAAACACAAGATGATTGTCTTGCTTTGTAACCTAAACCAACCATCTGTGACAGATCACACAAATGGATCTCCACTTCATTTCAAACTATAAAAACCCGATATGAGGAGCCCTAGTTTGTCACAGACAATCTCGTACTGTTCTTTACCTGCTTATCTCTTGTTCATATACTCTCTTTCAGGCCTTAAGACTTAGCATCAAGATGGCAAGTCTCAACTGTTTCATCTTAGCTCTTTTCATTGCTGTGTCACTTTCACGCGGCGAGGCAGCTCGCCATCTTCTGCAATTGCCCCCTTTACCTTCCGTGCCCAGTTTGCCTAAACCAGCATTGCCACCATTGCCTTCTATACCATCTCTGCCACAGCCCACATTGCCAACTTTGCCCACCACCCAACAACCTTCACTGCCTAAACCCTCTCTGCCTCCACTTCCAAGCATGCCAACACTGCCTACTGTCGTCCCCAAGGCCACCTTGCCTCCACTTCCAAGCATGCCTTCAATTCCCAATATCCCTCTCCCAACTACAATTCCCTCTATTCCATTCCTCTCCCCGCCACCAGCTGGAAATTAGTCTCATTTCAAGTTTGATTATTGAGTTGTCATGTCAGAGATATATCTTTTGAGTGCTTGGCTCTTCCTTCTCTACGCAGAAGTGTGAGGAATTGTGTTGTCTGTATACCTTCATTTGAACACTGTTAATTGCTTCTTGTATTCATTTGTCTCCTTTCATCGTATATATATGAACTTTCACATCTAATTAGTTCATTCTTCTCTTTTCTTTTAACTTCCTTCCACTGACGAGAGAAAAAGAACATCTTGTGATTGAACTTGATGCGATCATGATACAAAAAAATTAAAATTCTATTTAACAATAAGCATTCTAAAAAATAATTTAATAAATAACTTCCTTTCATTAACAATAAAAAAATATATATTGTGATCGAAATTAGAGCCATTGATAAAAATAAATTTAAAATATTTTTTATTTAAAAATACATTAAAATAATAATTTTTTTATGTTTTAAAATTTATTTTTAACGTTAACAAATAAAAAAAACACAAAATAAATTAAAGCAAAGAAAAAAATATAAAATATTTAATTTAAAAAAAAATAATTTAAAACACAAAAAAAAAGCTGCTAATATGAGCATATTACAAGAAAAATAATCTAATTTAAAAAAGAAAATTCTAGAAAACAATCAAGAAAAGTAAGGGGATGAATTCTACATTCATGCACCTTTGTCGGCAGAGGCAGGCCCAATTCAAGGTTTCAACTGGATACGAGAGCCCATTTATTTAAGGTTGTCTGTGTTTGATATTTCATTATTTCAGAAACACCCTTTCTGAGATGGCAGGAGCTGTAATATAGTCGAACAAGGATGTTCTCCCATGGCCTTTGAAAATGACACTAGTTATACTTTTGAATGACGGGCCTGTGATAATTAGCCGATTAGCTTGTAAAAAATATTAGAAAAATAAATAGAAAGAATTAGCAAACAAATGCAGTTAATATATTTTATTATTATTATTATTTAAAGCTCATTAACTAAAAACAATAATAAAAATAATTAGAAATAAGAGTAAAGATTTATAATAATTCTCATATTATAGCATATAGTAGCGTTATCTTTATTAAAACAAACACTTTCTCTACACAAGAACAATTTTAAATATAATACACTTCATTCATACAACAATTTATTAGAGGTATTTTATGCAACAAAAATTCCTCAAACCTTTAATTACTTGAGTATATAAATTATATAAAAAAAAATGCAATGAAACTTGAAAAGAATAAATAAGAAGTAAGGTTTTCAAAATATTTGCAAGTAAAATAGAAAAATATTTTTATTTTTAAGAATTTTTTATGGTGAGTATTATGTACTTTTCATCCTTAAAACACACACACACTCAATAAAGGTATAAATTATCAAATATATTTAAGATAATTAAATATGGTAATGTTAATGATTAAAATAATTAAATATTAATTATGCTAATGTTAACCATTTAAATTTTGTACAGCGCAATCAAAATTTTAATTGGCCAAGTCAATAGAATTTATTAACTATTAAACTATTATCATTAATTATAATTTAAAATCAAGATTTTAACATTCCCCGCATAATTTAAAATTATTCATAATAATAAATAAGATGAGCAATTAATGTTATGCGATATAAGTGTTTGGTACCTTTGAGGTTTGAATCTATATTTAGTATCAAAAGGTCTTAACTTGAAGAATCATAATAATTAGGATGTTTTGAACTAGTTTTTTTAAACCACGTTTAAATTTATTACACATAACATATGAGTGATTTTAAGATTTTATCAATATTATGCTTTTTTTTTTTATCATGAGCATGTATTTGTCTCATGAGTGTCTTCAAAGAATAGCCCGAGCTCTTGTAATGTTGACTTAACCACCACACTCACTTAGGTAAATCCTCCAAGAAAGTTTTGTGATCAACATTCCGTAAACGTTTTTGTCTTTATACTCATTCAAATTAGTCATTACAATAGAAAGCTCATTATTATGCAAAATTGTACTTGGGATCGCTTTCAAAATATATATGTAATGTTTATGTTATCCTCAATTATCCAAAGGTCTTGTTTTTACTTGTTGAACTTCATTCATGGAATCACCGTATATTTTAAGACAGGTTTTCACTATTAATGGTTCATTTAAAGGCTTTAATTGTATTTTTCTCGATGATTGAATAACTCATTGGCACGCCAAACCTTTAATGAGCTAATTTGTAATGTTGTTTTTAGATCTAACAAAATCCAAAGAAATAACACCACGAGATATTAAATGTCTAATTGATTTATGTCTAACAATTATATCTTTTTTTAATTAAAATTTTTACTCTTAGCCTTAGCTTTAGTAGCTTGGCTATAACAATGTATTGATATAAGTGATATTGGTTTAAAAATAAATGGTATATCAATTAAAAAAATTAAAGCCAGCCCAGCTTTTGAACTAGCAACATCTAATGCAACCAATTATACTTCTATGGTGAAACGAGTAATTATGGTTTGTTTAGAAGATTTCCAACCAAATGCATCATCATTAAACTAAAAACATATCCACTAATAGGCTTTATTTTTTCTAAACTAGAAATCCAATTTACATCACCAAATCTCTCTATAATAGTAGAATAATCAACTTAAAAAATCTTTTTAAGGCACTCCAATGTTAAGCATTAAGATTATGTGTATATCTATCTAATCTACTAATTGTCTTGTATATTTTCCTATATGCAATAATGACCCAATATTATATGAATATTTATATTGAAATACATTTTCACCATTATTTTTTTTAATTTAGTAGGAGGATCGAAAAGACTATATACAGGAGACATATTAAACTAATTAAATCTTTTTGTATTTTTTTTAATGCAAAGTGATTGTTATAAAGTAAAATTATTGTTATTTTTCAATAATTAAATGCTTAAAACAACATTAATTGAACCACAATCCTTCATTTCAAAATATACTCACCACCCCTGTTAGATCGTAAAATTTTTAATTTTTTTTCTATTTGATTTTCTACTTCAACTTTAAAAATTTTAAACTTATCAAACAACTCACTTTTAGAGTTAGTCAAATAAATATAACAAAATCTTGAAAAGTCATTAATAAAAGTTATAAAGAGTCTTTTACCACCACAAGTCAAGATATTATTACTATCATAAATATTATTGTGTATTAACACTAATAGATTTCTTTTCTTTTCTATTAGATTAAAAGTGTTTTTAGATTATTTTTTTGTGACTTAGAAATTAAATTTAAATGCATCATTTTTTTAACAGTGTTAAAGTTAACATGCACAAGCTTACCATGCCATGAATCAAAACATTCAACATTTACAATAGGTGAAGATGAAAAATGTAAAGCAAGAAGAATGCATTATACTTAATTTATAGAAATCATTCAGCAAATAATATTTTTCATTTCAAGATCCAAATCTACCAATAACTATTTTATTAGATCCTAGAACAAGAGTAAAAACATTTTGATCCAACAAAGATGAATTAACTAAATTTTTTCTAACATTAGCAACATAAAAATCCTCATCCAAAGAAAGAATTTTTTTAGACAACAACTCTAACTAGAATTGATCTTCTCTTAAGACTTGAGCTACCCTCTCATTTCTCATACTCATAGTTCGCGTGCTTGATGTCTAATAATAAAATAAAAATATTTTTTTTATCAACACAAACATAAAACATTAATCCCATGCTCTAACTACTAATAATTTGAGTTAAAAATCATATTTAACTCGAGACTAGAAACAAAATACCTGTAAGTTGGGAAAAAAGAGCTAACACTTACGGTTACTTCATTAGCTTGTGGTTCAAAAGTCTATTGAGGTATTGCTTTAAATACTTGACCAAGTTAATTATTGAAATTATTACCGATTGTATTAGCCATAAACCCAACATTGCACTTCCTTTTTTCTTACTCATATTATTAATTTTAAGCCTGTTAATATTATTGTTATTATTGAACTCTATTTTTACCTTTTTATTTTAAAATTGCCTAGATATGAAAGAACCCTAAGCGACTTATGTCTTAGCTTGAAAATTATATTTTTATTGTTATGAGGTACAATGTTTTTCATCCATCCTTAAAACAACAAACTATTCATTAAAAAAAAAGTTTTTTGTTTTTTGTTTTAAACCTCTAACAAAATCAAACCAAGAATGTGGATATTTTTTAATATGATAAAATAAAAATAATTTGAATAAATTCAATTCCCTTAATTTTCATGTCATAAATAATATTTTTAAACTCATGGATTTGATGAGAACACTTTTCTAAACAAACATTTGAAAATCAAGCCACTTTTCAACTGAATATCTTTTAATATCTTTTTTTTTACCATATTTATATTCAAGTGCTTTCCATACTTCAAAAATAATTTTAGTGTTACAAAATATATGATAAATATTATGAGACAAAACATTAAATTTTTACTATAACATATAATATCTTTATTAGTAAAGTTATCTTTACTTCCAGAGAAAAATGCATCAATTGAAAAATAACTGTATTAGTCTGTTTTTCAGTATTTTTATTTTATTATCATATAAAATCATAAAAAAAAACCTCTTTCAGGCCAAAATTTTATTTTTTGTTGCCAACAAAGAGATTTTTTTCTATAAAATTTTCATGTTTGCTATATAATGAATTTATGATGTACATAGCAACAATTAAGCAAATAAATCAATATTTTTAGAAAAAATAAGGAAAGTAATCCGTGTTTTATCTCCAAGGTTGTTAGGAAATTAAATGAAAATAATTATGAAAACAAACGCAACCAAGATATTCTTTCTTTTTCTATTTTAAACTTAGTAATTAAAAGCAAATACTAAAAATAATTAGAACTAAAAATAAAATGGAGAAAAAATAACGGTTCAGGAGAATTATGAGATTGTAGCATACAATAACACTATCCTTATATATATATAATAACAATAAAATATAGTAAATTAATTTAATTATACATGTTTTCCCAGTAAAAAAAATTAAGGGAAGAAAGATACTTTTAAAATATGAGCATTCATGCCTGTTTGTTTCTGCGTTTCAAAAGCGTTTTTGATAAAATTTGAAAATTTTTTATTTTTTTATTAACTTCAAATTAATATGTTTTTAGTGTTTTCAAATCATTTTGATGTGCTGATGTCAAAAATGATTTTTAAAAAATAAAAAAAAATCATTAGCATGTATTTTGGCACGAAAAGTTATTTGAAAAGCAACCGCAACCACACTGCCAAACACATTAACTAATAAGTGATGACCATGTAGCAGTGACAACTATTATACATATCATATAGCATTGTTGTTGATGATTTTTACAATCAAGAAAAATTAAAAAAAAAAGAGACTAAAATGTGTGGCTATTTTGCACATCACTCCCTTTTACATTTTGTTATGGATTGGATCAGTAATATTATTTTTTATTTTGGTTATTAATTTTTTTTATTCAATTTGATCCTTTTGTAGCCAAATATTAAGGAAAGACAAGATTCAAAGATATAGGATCAAAGTGAAAAATATAGAGAAAATATATAACAAGTTAACTTTGATCTTTCTAGTTTTTATGGATATATTTTTGGTCTTTCTAGTTTTTAAAATTAATTTTGGTTCAAAACTCTATTTCTCTTATTATTTTAATATTAGGTTTGAGAGAGAGAAAATAGAGAAGTTGAATTCTAATAAAGAAAGAGAAAATCATCGTTTAACACCACAAAAAAAAATCACCCTTGGCATTAAAGGGTTTTATTAAGGTGTTACTCGGACTTAATCTTGCCTGAAAAAAAGGATTTTAGCTCATAAATATTTTTGAATTTAGGTTAATTTTTTTAATTGATTTATGGGTAATTTAAAACCATAAATAGGTTTGTATAGATCTTTAGTGTGTTTTTAGATTGTTTAGGTCAATGGGTTGAAAATAAGTTTTTGAGTATATAATACCCCTACCTTGATTTTTAGATGATCCTCCAATCGCCTGATTCTAGGTTAATATATGATAAGTCGTCTGTGTTGTTTTTTTAAATAAAAAGTGGATGATGCATTGTTCGTGTTTACTATATATTATAAAAAAAAGCTTGGCGCGCAAGTCAAAATTCTTTTTTATAGGCTAGGCGTGCAGACCCACACGCCTGACCTATTTTGTTTTGCCTTTTATTTTAGTTTTTTCCTATATTTTACTTTTTAATCTATCAAATAGATTTGTTAAAAAAATAATTTAGAAATTTGTTTTATTAAATACCACTGAGTTTTAAATTTTTTTTTATGATATCATAACTTTTTTCATTATATTAGAAAATACTCTTTTTATACAACCTTTCATGATGTTTTTTCTTTTTAGAAAATATTTTATTTGTTCACTCAATTTTATTGAGTGTTGTTTGATTAAATACCATTTAATTTTTTAATTTATTTTAAAGGAAGGTTATAGCGTTATTATTTATAACATTAGCGGACACTTTTTTGCAGCTCTTCATCATGGTTTTTTTTTTAAAAAAAATTATCTTGTGGCTTTTCTATGCATGTCAAGTTCTATGGTCATATGGTTAGTTAAGAAAATACAAAAAATAAGCTATTAAACCAATTTTGAACTATCATTTAGTCTTAGTGAGTTAACTCGAGTTGACTCATATCGATAAAAACATCCTCATCTCAGTATATAAAAAGAAAAAGGATAGAACGACGCTATCTTGAATTTTTTTCTTTTGAAATCAAACAGGGTTTTAACTAAGTTACATCACGTTAGTTCTCACTTAATTTAATTTTAAACCAAAGCAGGCAAGGGGCCGGGTTAAGGTTGTGAGTCTCCATGTTAACTCACTCGGCTAGGCTGTATTTGGTGATATTGTCAAAAAGTTACCCACAACAACGCATTTAAAATTTATTGTTCTTATATTTTTATCATATCCGCATCAAATTTAGTTGGTTTTATATTAAAAAAAGGAAAAGAAATCTTGCAAAGAAAGGTTAGGCAAGTTTTTTAGATAAAAAGAGTTTCGAT
>Ga0325411_1005642_pt1 | contig 13827 bp, 9 predicted proteins | sample PopdelMetagenome_13_FD_206181 | JGI IMG/M metagenome (GOLD analysis project Ga0325411, IMG submission 206181) | Populus deltoides microbial communities from Bellville, Georgia, United States - Xylem-PdIQD-R4 | ecosystem: Host-associated > Plants > Phyllosphere > Stem > Wood/Secondary xylem... | reverse complement strand
ATTTTTCGGGTATTTTTTCTCTTAGGTGAAATGTGACATAGGCCTTGGAACTTGGTAACATTTTGGACAAAAACTACATCGTAGGGATGTCTTGGGCTTGAATCAGTTAAAATATTTTTTTTTCTTCTCTTCTGAAAATTATTAAAAAGGAATATGATTTGATGTTTTTTTTAATTATTATTCTTTCAAAAATCATGTCATTTTAGTTAACTCTGAATTATATTTTAACTATCAAGTAAGATTAAATATGTATTTTTTATTCAAGAGGTTTTTAACCAAGTTTAAATATATATTTTTTATTTGAAAGATTTTTTAAGAACACATCCCACCGAGCCCCATCAAAAACTTAGTGGGATTGAAGACAATAACTTTAAATTATTATTGTCTTAATTAAATCAATTTTGAACTGTTACGATTTTTGTTTTTTTCATTTCAAAAAGGTAATCATTATTGTTTAGAAAACATTGCTGTATGTGAAATGCAATTCAGGTTCTGGGGTTCTGGGTTGATGTTTAAGTACTCCTTCTAATCAATAAAAATAAATAAATTTTAAAGTAACCATTTCGTCTAAGCTTCAAAAATACCTCTTCCAGCAAACTCATTTGAAATAATGCAGTTAATATTGTCACTCATTTACAATTTTAATTTTTTCAATATTATTTTGGTGTTTTTAAAATGTTTTTGAAAAGAAATTAAAAGTTTTTTTTTCTTCATATTATTATTTTTTTATTGATTTTAGATTATTTAATGTAATTATGTTAAAAATAAATTTTAAAAGATTATTTTTTAACAAAAAATATTTTAAAATACAATCGTTTTCATAATAAAATCTAACACGAGAAATGCCATTAGTATTGTGAAACATGAAGGCCCGATTTCTTTACTTGATACTCATGATCTGAGTTTATAAGCTTCACATAATATACAATTATAGAGCTGGCCCCCCCTCTAATACTAAGGTGTAATTAATTATGAGTAGCCAGTAAACTAACATGGGTCATCAAAATCCAGAAGATCTTGTGCTCAAGGAAGATGATGAGCTCATAATTTCCTGACCAAGCTCCTTTATCTTGTTAAGTAGAAGCATTTGCTCAGTCTCGAGCTGTACCGTGTACTCTTCTTGTTTGTCCCCTAGGCTTTGCATCTCGCTCCAGGCTGTCGAGAGTCCCTCTAGGTTGCCATCCTCAATCAAAGACTGCAACTTGATCATCAATTGTTTCATCTGGTCAAAACCCATTCAAAGAAACAAATTCAGACTTGAAAGCATATGTAAATTCATGAAAAACATAATAATCAGATAAGATTTCATCATGGATCCAATAAAAAGAGCAAAAATAAATGTATGGACTGAAAAAAACAAGTGTGTTGCAAAGAAAGAGATAATCACATGGCATCGTTAAATATTGGTCACTAGCTTAAAGGGATCCTGTAGAAAGCTTAAATTTAGAAACAGCATCAGTGATTATACAAAATAAAGAGCTTGAGAATGTCAACTTGATTGGTCTAGAGGTGGTGTACATGATTATCATCCTGTAACACATTATCATCACCTGGTTAGAAATTCGGTGTGATTTGGTTAAAGATGCATCAGCCTCCAAACTGCTTCTTGTTTGTAGTTCTGGAACTTTTCTAGTTATCCGAACGTGGATCTCTCCCCTTGTTACGCCTTGGAGAGGTATCCACTTGTCAGACGTCTGGTTTGGAGGCAACCCCTGATACTCTACAACACAATCACCTATACTATAGGTTGGAAGCAAGGCATTATAGTCTTTCACATGCAACTCTAAGGGACTGCCATCATCAGGGAACTCCAAGGTCTGATTCCATTGAGGATTCAGAGTTTTGTACATAACCTGAAAAGCAATACAAGGCACGGTAGGTAAGTGATTGTAGTGTTGTAGCATCCAACAGAAGCAACTGCAGGGCATAAACCAGACCACATACCTTTGTTCTCTTCTTCGAGCTTCCATACTGCACCCTCACATATGGATCACTTGTCCCTCTAATATCAGCAGCAATAAGATCTTTTGCTTCAACAAGGATAAGTTCAATCCAACCATTGAATGAACCTGAGACAGAACCCTAAGCATATTCGAGGAACCAAAAAACAATATCATTAGCTATAAGGATTTCAGAACATTAGATCGCTGACAACAAGCTGTTCGTAATAGCTTGGTAATACTACAGCTTGTTTGCACTCTTAAAAACAAGCTGGTTATGAACAAATCTGAACTTCAAAGACTGAAATACATCAGTGAAGCAAGCAAGCAAGCCGGTATGTTTTACATGTCTGCAGGTCAACACACCTTCGCATGTCCAGATGAAATATGCTTTTGCATCTTTCAAACATTATTATGGTCAGGTGACTGCCTTAATTTTTAATGCCATGAAATGGCTTTTTGATTTTCAAAATGCATTTTAGTAAACTACAGGAAATACAGTATTGTTAAACCTTAAATATGATATAATCATACCCGTGATCCTTCAGAGTCATTGACTCTGACTGCTTCTATTTGAAGCCTTAATTCTCCTGAATTCACTCTTTCAAGGGGAACCCATATGTCCCTGATTGATCCCTCCAGCAAACCTTCTAAATTTACTCGTGCACTACCAATGTTTTCATCTCCAAAGGTTTCTTCGCTGTAGCATTTAATCTTAAGGCATCCATCATCTACTATCTCATCAAATTCGAACTTTTGATTCCAGAAAGGATTAGAATTGTGTGCAGTCCGTGTTTTCTGTAGGACCTGAGGAGATAGGTTAGAAGCATGATCAGAATCAAACATAAATACTCACATGAAGCATTTATGTAGTTTCCCATACATATGGGTCCACTTCAGGTTCAAATTCATCATATATGAAGAACCTAGAATCCTACCTTTCCATACTGCAGTTTAACATATGGATCACACTTTCCAGATCTTTCTTTTGAAATCAGATCTTTTCCCTCCATGATAGCCACATTAATCTTCCTTCCTGTTCTTGAAAGAAGATTTGATGATCCATACATCGACTTCTGAGAGCTAACATTGAACTTGTTCAAGCTAAGGGAACCATCAGAGAACTGCCATTCTTTTACTACAAGCTTGACAGTCAACTGCCACATGCATATAAACAAGAGAAATGGCTTAGTTATCATCATTAAATCCTCTACTGACACAAGTTAGAATGAGTTGCTTGACATCAATTGCATATATAACACAGTGAAAGTTAAAAAAAACTGCATGTTATCAAATACTCAAAATTTGAAACCAACAGTAGTCTATGCTTGTGCGGGTGCAAAGTTGTATCACAATTTAGTCTAGAACTCCATCAAAAGGAAACAAAATCAACCACATTTGATTTTATCGGATTCAAACTAGTATCTACAGCAGATGAAATTTTACAATTGATGCAACAAAAGATGACCTAAGACTAGTCAAGGCTTTAATACTCCATCATAACTAGCTTCTGTTACGCACAACAAGAGAAATATATCGATACAACACAGCAACTCAAAAACAAGTAACTAGTCGCAGTAAAAATTTTACAATTGATGCAACAAAAGATGACCTAAGGCTAGTCAAGGCTTTAATACTCCATCATAACTAGCTTCTATTACGCACAACAAGAGAAATATATCAATACAACACAGCAACTCAAAAACAAGTAACTAGTCACAATAAAAATTTTCATGTGCTACCTCTCCTGAAGTAACTCCCTCAAATGGAACCACCATTTCAACTTCATTTCCACAAAACTCAGCATGTTTGGCAATTACACCAGAGTCAGGTCCAATTGCCCAAAACGCTGTTGAATCATCTGCAGCATACTTCATCTGCTTGTACAAACCAAGAAAAAAAGATGGTAAATTAATTGGAACACAGAAATTTTTCTGAAGAAAAAAAATCAGGGATGTCTAGATGAACAAATTTCAGGCAATACAAGTCAAAAGCACACACTCTTGTTGCATCCATGAATTTAGAGTCACGTTTATTTCTGAAACCTGGCTCTGCTTTCGTTTCATTTTTGGAGATATATATAATGCTTGAAAATGTTTAGTCTTTCTTTTAGGAGACTTGGCTGCAATGGCAACGCATTTTAACATTGCAGTCTTTTGACTCCGTGTATTACAATCTACAAGGCATGAATGATGTAGTTTACAAATTTACATAATATGTGTATTAAAAAAATCACTAAATGACAAATAAAATCAATCAATTAAAGTTTAGTGGTAATTTAATAAAGAACAATATGATTTAAGCTCCTAAGTTTTTGCGATGAAATTATTCATGAAAAATTCAGAAAAACATCCTGTGATGACCAATATAGGGTGCTTATGATGGTTTAACTAATTAAGAAATAAAAAACCTCCCCTCATTTGAAAACCTCAATCTCCTACAACGATAACAAAAAATAATTGCATGTTGTACGCCAACTTTTGGCTAATGTTTAAAACATGTGACAAAAGGCTGAAACTCACAATAAGTAAACCCAATGAAAGTGACCTGTTGCTCTATAATTTACACAAAATAAGAGTCAGCATGTACCTTGATCTCACAACTTGCTAGATAATCATACTTCACACTGTTGGGTGGGCAGTTGTAAAGATGTAATCGAAGAGTTCCTGTATCTTCATGTAAGACCATGTTAAATGTTGAATCCCATCTAGGGCTTGAGCCTAGTCTCACTTCTGTTCTCCTTGTTAACTGTCCAAGTTCGACCTCCACAAATGTTCGCAGATCTTTATCATCAAAATGCTCTACCAAACTACCATTTAACGAATGACTTTGTTCCCTTCTTGGTGGGCTTCCTCTCAGGTTACTTCTAGAAAGTTTTCTAGCTGAGATGACTGACACATATACAATTCCACCAACAGCCTTTTTCCTTAAATCTACTGCTGGTAAACAGTAACAATGACGGTGAGGCTCAACCATTTTCTTAACTAAGGTGTCAGTTAAAACCTTGACCTGAAATTTTAAAGAAAAAGAAGAACACTTATAAGACCAATAGTACTGGAAGAACTAGAATAGAGGCAGAATAGAACAAACACAATTAAGGAAGTACAGAAAGATACATCATTATGAACTATTATATACTGTACATGTCGTAAGGTAGCTAAAAAGAAACATGATGAATTCTAAATACTTAATTCAAGAGGCTAGAATAGAGGCAAGAAAATTCCATGTAATAATAATAATAATGAAAACAGAAATAATATAAAATTTACTACCTATTCATGTGAATACAATAAGTTAAAAAATAAAAAATAAAAAACACCAGCCAAGAAGAAACGCCGGGCAGCTCTGTGGCAGGTAGTGACTGGCTTCCTCCACTTCCAAAAGCAACTCCTATTCTTACTTCAGGAGTTGACACAAATGAGTACAAAACTGCTCTCCCATCCAGAACTGGCATCAAGACAAGCTGTTAAAAAAAAAGATGAGAGATTAAAAAGCAACCTCAAAAGGAAAAAACTGATGCACTTGAAAGCCAAATAAAATCCAAAATTTAGGAATAGCTCGCCTAAGAAACAAGAAATTAAATGCACAACAAAAATTTACAGTCCCAAATAGGATTACAACGATATTAATAAAAAAATGTTTGAAAAAAGTATTCCATGCTTGCATATCTCCCAAGTACAGAACCTATATCCTCTCCCTTGAGTAGCTCCACATCAGTATAGAAAATGCATTTCCAAATGTTCATCTCCCACAGCAATGAATTTTCAGATCTTTGCGAAATTTTGCAGATAAATCCCAAGCAATAAGCAAGGAGTGGAAGATCTCAAGGATATGGATGTGTTGAGATGAAGCATTTTTTACAATTACTAGAAGCACTTCAAAACCACTTAGAGCTTCGAATTTTAAAGTGGTTGGAAAGGAAGAGGGAGAAAGGAAGAAGAGTATGAAGCAGAGGAGAGGAAAAGAGTGAGAAAGAATTGGGGCACAAACTTACAAATTGTTCCCCAGGAATGAGATCATGGAATGTTTATGGTGGCATATAAAGGAGCTATAGGCTAACATAGGAAATGATGTAACAAAAAATCATAGGGATGAGAGAATGTGACCATCATTACCAACTTATAAACTTACTTTTGGATGTTAATATTGAAATGCTTCCCGCCATGTGTGTGTTTGCTTCTTCTTTTTGTGTGTGTGTGTGTGTGAGAGAGAGAGAGAGAGAGTGTAGCCAAAGGGGAAAAAAAAACTAATATGTACAAATAACTGATCCCGCCAAACAAAAGAGGGAAGGTCACGTAAAAGATACTTGATGAGGGAAGGTCACGTAAAAGAGACTTGATGGTTCTCTTAAACTCATTTTCTGGTGTCGATATCCATGAGGAACACATAAAATCAAGCCATTAGCCATATACATTTTGATCAATCAACCAGTGCCAACACAAAATTATTTAGAGTGCAGAAAACATAAATGATTTTACATACCTCACCCTTGATGTGGAGGCTGTTTATAACAATCCGAGCAGTTCCCATTAATGGCTTTGCCAGCTTAGCCAGCAACAAAATGCTCATGTCACTGGTGTCCCAATCGAAACCCAAATTCATAATTCGCTGTCAAAATGCATAAAAAATGCAACGTCAAAATATGAGAAAAAATTACTGTTTGAAGGGGGGAATAACACATCAAGTTAGAAAAATCACTGGAACAATTTGGTATAAATTGTATTCGTCTATATAACCTATATATTGTGCTTACCTTTCCCCTTTCTTTCTTCATTAAACACCTTAAAATTTCAACATAAATGCTCAGTTAAAACATTCTAAGAGAGTGTTTGGGAGTATGATAGATGTTGTTTTTCAAGTTACTTTTCACTTGGAAATACATTAAAATAATATTTTTTATATATTTTTTAAAATTTATTTTTGACATCAACACATCAAAACGATCTAAAAACACTAAAAAAAAATTCAAATTTTAACGAAAAGCAGTTTCAACTTAAATGTCAAACACCCTATAAGTCAGATGACTTAATTTTTCATTTGGCAGTTGGCTCATCAGCCACCTTAATTACATCAGACTCAATCACCTCGAGCACCAGTTCTCACTTCTCATCATCTTGTGCCTAACTTAAGCATTAACTCATATGTCCATAACAAAGTGGAAGAGAAGGCAGACCAAAATGCAATGCCCATTGGATCATAGGCTCCCAATGGAATAACTTTAGCTTGCATCTTCCGAGCAATTGCAAGCAGAGGCAATTGCATTTTCTTTAAAAATTCATACTAATATGGGTTCAAGATGCAATCAAATTAACAAACTCCATAATTTGGTTTCTCTTTGCTCGTTAAAGGACCCTTTGAGGTCATTTTTTTTGTTTGGAACTAGCATGAGTTTCATAGTAACAAGTTTAGTTGGAATGTATTGATGAGCTTGTCTAGTGAACAACTAAATTCAACTCATGAAAGGCTCAATAATGAACTAATTAAGATAAGCTAGATTGACTTTTTCCATGCAGTTTCATAAAAGACTTAAATTTTGTAAACTGTTGAGATAACTAGTCATTCTTTGCTGTGAATCAATAATGAACTAATTAAGATAAGCTAGATTGACTTTTTCCATGCAGTTTCAATAAAGACTTAAATTTTGTAAACTGTTGTGATACTAAATCATTCTTTGCTGTGAACTTCAGTATTTTTTGTTGGAACTTTATTGCTATTCCACATATTTAGTAAAGTCAATGTCAAAATGCACACCGTTGATTACTAGAACATATACGATAGGCCAATCATTAACATCATTAATGTAATATTTCAACACGAGCACTTGCATACTCCAACTGTCTTTTGCACTAAATGAATAACTGGATCCACCAAATGCATCACAAATTTTCGAAAGGCACAGAAACATAAGGTTGCTTGTAAGACAATAAACATAAAAAAAAGTGGTTGACCTTGTTGATTAACTTTTAATTGTAAGGTAATATTAGCAAGCATTGGGTAAATTATATGTAGATATCTTCCAAGCTATACGAAGGGATAAAATGGCAAACAAAATTCAGAAAGTGAAAATGGAACCAAACCTGATCACCTGAAGTTGACCAACAAGTCCCATGTGGACCCAGATAAGGTGGGCATGAACCAAGTGAAAATTCCTGCAACTCAATTTTTTCCTACATGAAGGGTAATATTTTCTCAGGAAACATGTACAATAATGTTAATCTTAACTTATATATTCATGGAAATTAATAGAGGAGAAAATAAGTATATCACTTACGATGAGCTTCGACCTATGTTGTTTTAAACGTTTCTGCAAAGAAAAATGTTTAACTTTTTTGTTTGATCTCACAAAGAACCATAAATACATGCAAGTGTGTGCATGAGTACACCTTCATATATGCTAGAGAAAGTTCATTTAGATCAAAAAATAGCAAAAACAAATATCAAAAGGTAGGAACAATGCCTTGGCCCCCTTTCTAGTAGTAAAGAAATGGAAGTGTGATACCAAATCAGTCAACCACCATTTTTCAAATGATTATGTATTCTTATGATCGATTCCCAAGAAATTATGACAAAGTGGGAATCATTCAGAGTTCTGGAGCCCCTTTCTAGTAAGTTAGGAAACAAGAGTGTGATGGGAAATCACTTTTATTGCAGCTTCATTTTCCTAGATGATTTTCTTGTGGCATAAGAAAGCCACTGCACAACTGTAGTCCTGCCACTGTGTCATTCACAAAACCCCACAAAGAGCAGACATTTGGAATGTGCCTTTTCTTTTAGCTTTTAAACAAGAAGATCATAAGGAAATTTAGATGGCATAAATATAAACACAGCCAGCAGGCATCTTGGAGTTCAGACAATAATGAACAAATAAACCTTGGCATAGGATAGAAAATTTTCAGTTAAAGTGATTATATGACACAAGGCAATTAAAAACGATCCACAAATCCTTACCTCAACAATGGATGAGAATCTTGTTGCAAGCTTTGGGTTCATATAGCTGGTCCAAATTTCCATCAACAGCTTGTTCAGCCACTCACAGTGTTCCAATGGAGTTATTGGCTATGCAAATATGTGAACAGATTATTAGACTGAACCTAGTTAACACGAAATTTTGGGTAATCAAAGAAGAGAACAAAGAAAGAAGAGATACCAAGGTGTTCAATACAACTCGCTTCCACTTCTTGTTTAGGTCTTCCACAAGAAGTCTCTGTTGATGACTGCAATACTACAGAGGGAAAACAATAATTTCATTTTACCGCATTTCACATGCTGTGCTGAAAGAACAAGAGGAACCTAACTCTGCAATGGCAACCCATATTTATCTAAAAAGTGATGCAAGTAATGTTGTTAATCTAGGAACCACTGCTAGATTAAAAGTCTAACCGAAAAAAGGAAAAGGGTGGGCAACAATAAACAGTGATCACAACATTTGTTTACACTGGGGGAAGAGTGATAAGCCTGTGCATAATTTAGAAAATATAAACTGTACTTGCATTTAAAGATTTTCAACAACATAAAGTTGTCCTTCTCTAGTAAATCACACCTAAAGGCAGCAGCTTTTTTTGAAAATAAATGAATAAGAGATTCATACGACCTAAGAATTCAACAAAGTATATCCCAATTTTAACATCCCATCATATAAAACTTTTCAAGTACAAAAGTTTCATGACAAATGAAATAAAATCTAAACTAAAGAAAATAATAATCAGACAAAACTGCATCACCATCCAAAATAGACATTTAAGACCAAAGAAAATCAAGTTAAAACGGGAGAAAAGTGAATTGAAGGACTTGCCTGAAAAGTAGCCCAGATAGCAACGACAAGAGGAACCCAATTGGAGAAAGAGAAAACCCATTTCTCAATACCCCAGCAAACCAAAAGCAAGGGGATTAAGAAAGCAATAGAGGGCTTTTCCTCCAAGAGATGATTAAAGAACTCCAAAAGCTCTTTAACTTTGAAACCGGCCCTACCCTTTCTTCTTCCCATTTTTTTGAAGTAAATACAAAACCTCCAACTTCACTTTCCTTGTTTATAATATCCTCATATACCATGATCCATAGTTAACTGTATATCCCCATGAAACAAAAAGGCCATTAATTTCCTGGAAAGTGTGAGAGAATTGTTACCTTCAAAAAGCACTTGGAAGGAAATTTTAACGGTTAAAGATGGGAACTTGAAGAGACTGGACTTTGTGTTTCCATAGTGGAGAGAGAGTAACATGAAAGGTCCACAAGTCAGCAAGAAAACAAGAAAAGGCATTCGTTTTTTTTTTTTTTTTTTTTTACTCTTTTAAGCTAACGAACTTTGTAAACAAGTTAACAAACGGTATTATTTTGTCCGAACAACTACCAATGCTGTGTTCTCAGTTTCTTTTATTTAATACTAATCTCACCTAAATTTCTCCTGAAAATTATATTTTTATCCATATTAAAAATACCTGTTTATATATCAATCAATGATTTTTTTCATAAAAAAATAAAATAAGGATAAACTTGGCGGTCCTAATTTGAATTTCAGTTTTTTAATCATTTGAGTTTTGCTTTCTCTAATTAATTAATGTATATGGCTCAGATCTTTAGTGGTCGGTCGGACCCATCAAGAATATATTATCTGTGAACGTGGTCCACGTGTTCTAATTCTTAATATCGATTTGGAGAGTTAGATATCGTCCTTATTAATGATCAAAGTTAATAAAGCCAACCTTTTAGCAGGTTAGGTACCCGTAAAAGTTAGAAATTAAAACATTATTTTTTTTTAATTTGGTGTTTAAGTTTTGTGATTAATAATATGATAATTACTCTAGAATTATATCATTGTTAGTCGTTATCTTCAGGATCCATGAAATTAGGTGAAACACGCACAAGTTAGTTCGAACACCTATATTAATAAAAAAAAAGTTAATAAATTCAATTATTTTTTATGTATTTTTTATAAAATTGAACTAGCCTTTTTACTAATGTAATTTTAAATTAATTTTTAATATATTAAAAAAAATTACTAATAATATCTTTCTAATTTTTATGAAATTTCAGCAGCATATATCTCAAAGCATTACACAAAATTTTATCTTGCAATAAAAAAACCTAAAAGGCAATCACAACTTTCCATTCCATATTCAATACCATTAGTGTCTAGATCTTGCCTACTTGGAATATTAAAATTCTCTTAAAATAAATAATTACAATGATATTTTTAAAATATATATACACTCATGTCATGTCATGCTTTTTAAATAAATTTTGAAGCTTTTTATGATAATATTAGAAATTATTTTATTAATAATTATACATGAATCTCTATGCAATTATTTTTTTAATTACACATAAATATTCAATGAAAATAAAATATATCTTTTGTTATTTTTTTTATTATGAATTTTTATAAAGTTTTCTTGAATTAATTGGTAAAACATTATTAAGATATGATTTTTTTTTTATTAAAACTTGTTTTTCATATCATGATTATTTTTTATTTTAAATACCATTATTCTAATAAAGACATGCTTTTGTCAAAATAATATATATATATATATATATATAAAAGGAAAAGGGAGTTTTAGCTCAAGAAATACACTTTTTTCTCCTTGATTCAAATCATTAAAAATTTTACAGAGATAGCTTATGAAAATGACTCGTCGTTTGTTTTTAGGTATACATAAGATGAAAAAACTAGACTCAAAAGAAAGTATATTTCAAGAAATACATCATATGACTATACCATAATTTCTAAATATAATTTGAGTTTTTTATAATAATATTAGCAATTATTTTATGAATAATTATATATGAATCTAATATGTAATTCTTTTTTAAAAAAAATTACATGGATATTAAATTAGAATAATATATATTATATTTTATTTTTATATATTTTTTAAAATTAACTATTCTTTTAATGTTTCATACATTTCTATAAAAATTATCAAAACATGATTTTTTTTGTTGAGTTTTACATTTCATGATTAGTTTTTATTTAAAAAACTATATATGTTTCTAATAAAAAAGATATTCTTGTGTACAAAAAATAGAGTGTTTGTTCAAGAAATACATCTTCTCTTTAGAATTCTTATAAATATTTATTTTAATTACCTGGTTTTTTTAATTACAAAAAGAGTTGTTATTAATAAATAAAAAAGACATGTTGTGTGAAATAAAAAAAAAATACAAATTTTGTAAAGAGATTTTCCATTTTATGATAATAAAATTAAATAAAAATAAATTTTAAAAATGATATCATCGCGGGGCATATTTAATATCATGTAAGTAATATATATATATATATATATATTACTTATATGATCCTAGGTGCAGAAAGCGCCTAGGATCGTAAAGAAGAGGAGAAATCCTTGCTTCCTAGAAATCAATAAACAGATATAGATTTGCCGAAATATCCGGTAGCCTGAACACGTGCTAACATCACCACTCCCGTTTTAACATCCTCCTTAACAGGCAACGAACTCCTTTTTCACATGCCTATTTCAAACTTACCATAATACCCTTCCCGCATCCACTTGGCATCACCATAATACCCGTCCTGTCATTCCTAAATTACGCGCTCTCTCTCAGTCTATATATGTATATATAATATTTATTTGTTGGCCCCCACCTCCTCCCCTACAACACCACCACCACCGCCACCGCTCAAAACCACAAATTCAGGTGCAAAATAATTAATTTATTTATCTTTGTTCACCCCTCAAAGCTGGCTCGCACTTTGCCCTAGCCAGCTAGAGAGTGATAAAAAGAAAAGGGATTATGAGCCCGGCAAATCTCCATGATCACAAAGCAAAGACCAAGGATATGTACCCACCACCACCCTTGAAAGTCAACAAGGACTCTCACATGATCAAAAAATCATTTCCATCACCGCCGTCGTCATCTTCATCCTCCGCGTCTTCGCTAGCTGTTACAGGTCCCATCAAGCCCCATCCGGTGATCATCTACACCCACTCGCCCAAAATCATCCACACAAACCCTAAGGATTTCATGGCATTGGTGCAAAAACTAACGGGCTTATCGCAGTCCGAGGATGACCCGTCGGCACCTCAAGTAAGGAAAGAAAATGGTTATAGGGTGGTGGCGAAGGAGGAAAACAAGAAGGTAAAGATTAACGATGATAATGAATCGTCTTCAGCTATTACTGATCATGAGAATTATGGGAGCATTGGTGATCGTGGACAGTGTTTTATGCCTCGCCATCCTAATTACATGACTAATATTCCAATCTTTACACCTAATTTAGCTGAGTTTCTATGCGCAAACCAGCCATGCTATAATAACTATACTACGGATCCTTTATTTCTTTCCTTCTCCAAATATGATCTCAGCAACTTCTGCCTCGGAGGTGAAGACTAATATGAGTTTTGCGGGTATTATTAGTTTTCTTTCTTCTGATTTTGGAGACAAGACAGTCTCTTGGCAGAATCTTTTTCTTCTTCTGGTTTTAGTGTCAATAAAAGCTCTGATACGTACCTATTCATTCTTTTTTTTCAATTTCAGAAATAAATTGTTAAACGATGTTTCATTTTGTTCTGTGTATAAGTAGTTGAGATTTGCTAAATATTGTTCTTGAGAATTAATGCTTGTAACCTGTTTACCATATATATATATATATATATAGCTGCTCCATCATCAAGGGAAAATACTGATATTCTTGTTTTTCAAAGAACATTGCTTTTGTATGTTTTTGCATGAGGTAGTAATTATTTTGTGTGTTCATGTCTGCAAAAGAAAACCATATCGAGAATTTTACGTTTGATTCAAATTTAAATTATACCAAAGCTATGGATTGTGTAAAGATGACGACAGCTCAATGAGGATAAACGGCAGCTGCATACAGTTCCAAAAAGAAAGCGTGCCGTTTCAATATTTTACGTACAGTTGATTTCAC
>Ga0325411_1005636_pt1 | contig 13838 bp, 4 predicted proteins | sample PopdelMetagenome_13_FD_206181 | JGI IMG/M metagenome (GOLD analysis project Ga0325411, IMG submission 206181) | Populus deltoides microbial communities from Bellville, Georgia, United States - Xylem-PdIQD-R4 | ecosystem: Host-associated > Plants > Phyllosphere > Stem > Wood/Secondary xylem... | reverse complement strand
GTGGCTAGATGACGGCAATAATATTTAGGGGTTAAATAAAAGAAAAAATTGACAAAATTTCTTGTGAATCATTAATGTATACTAAAAATAAAATAAAAATATTATTTCTTTTAAAAAATATTTTTTTAAAAACCAAACACCACTAGAAACGAAAACTACAAAAGATATATAATTAACGCTTCTTCATTTTTTAAAGGTTTATATATATATATATATATATATATATATATATATATATATATATATATATATATATATAGGAAAAAAAAACTAGAAATGTAAGGATTGGAAGGGGAACTGCAGACATTCAAAGGAGGAGACAGTTGATTTGTATACAAATGCAACATTAAGAAGAAATATAATTTTTGTGGGAAAAACGTTGTATATCCACTTATAAATGGATTGAAAAAAATATATTTTTTAAAAGTAATTTTTTATTTCAATCATCGAACTTTTTTATATTATGCTAACTAGAAATTAAGATTGATAGTTTGTTTTAATTAACTTGCTGTGATATTTTTATGTGTCAAAAAAAAACTCCCAATTCTAAATTAATAATTTAACAAGATAGACTTCAATTTTATTATTAAAAACAAATTGAAATTTAAAGAACTAGATTTGACATTAAAACAAAAAATACAACCTTTTGTATTTTCTTATTGTTCATGAGGTTTATGAGGTTTGTAAAAATTCTGATCCCAAAAGTTTTTATTTTATTTTTTTATCTCTATTTATTAAGGTTTTGACATTCCAGTCCTATAATTTATTTATTTCGCATTTCAACCTTTAAATCTCATGAGAAGAGAGGGTCAATGAAAAATAAGAGAGGGTCAATTTTCAAACCATAAGAAACTATCCTCATGTTAATAGAATCTACTTGATTAGAAGAGTTCCATCAAATATTTTTGACCTCATATTTTCAAAAAAAAAAAAAAGATTGGGAGGTGATATTTTTTTTTATTCACATTAATATTTTGTTTATGATTGATTGAAAATTGTTTCAAGATTAGATACAAGTTTATTAAAGTTTTTCAGGGTATTTCTTAGATATTTCTAAGTGAAAAAAAATTTAAAAAAAAAAGATTTTTAGGTCCAAGAAGTTAGGACTCAACTTTCTATGCACTTGAATAAAATAAGTGAATTACTTAATGTTGTTTTTTAGAAAAAATAAATAAATAAATAAAAAGAGCAAGGCCTAACATACGAGCTTGACTTTATGTGCCCGCTAACCTGACCTTTTTTTTAATAGTCAACAGCGCTAACTTTTTTTTTCTTAAATTTTAATTAAAAATATTAAAATAAATTAATTAAAAGTATATTTGGTATATGATTTTATTAAATACCATTTAATTTGTAATTTATTTTTTAATAAGATTATATCATTCTTCTTATAATGATAGCAAGAACTATTTTTATACATCCCCTCATGATTTGTTTTCAAAATTTTATATAGTTGCTTTTTTAAGCAAATCTATTTTTATTGCTGTATAATTAAATAAAAATATATTCTAAAAAAATGTTATTGAACCTAATTGGATTCATGACTTAAGTCGTGGGTTTGTCGGGTTAACTAAAATCGATCTAAAACATAGTCGTCTCAATTTTTAAAAAAAGATGTTAAAATATCAACATTTTGGATTATTTTTTTAAGTTAAATCGAGTTTTAAACGAATTAACTTAGTTGTATTTGGATCTATCAGGTCAATTAAGTCATATCAAGTCAACTTCTATCCTATTTAATTTGAAATCTAAACTAGGCAAGGGTCGTGTAAGTAGATATCCAAGTTGACCCGCTGATCCAAACTATGTTTAATAACACTACTAAAACATTTCCACGGCAACACGTGAGTAATGTTTTATTCTTATATTTTTTTAATGTATATGCGTCAAAATTATTAAAATATTTTTATAATGAAAACTTTCATCTATGATTATAATAAGATGTTGTTTAAAAAACAAATATTTTGCTAAAAAAACACTTGAAAAAATAGAGTGTGTTGATAAGATAAAAGAGTTTAATTAGAAATATTTATGGCTTATCCTTGAGTGAAATCATATAATTTTCTTATTGCTTCTATATTTATTACCGCTTAATTAATAAAAAATTTCAAAAGGCTCCTTCATGGCATGAGATCGTATAGCTTAATGTGCAGCTACCTTTCAGCTTTCTAACTTATATTTTTAATTAGCTTTAACAAAAAAAAATTAATATTTATTAACTCATATAATTCTAAATTTATTTTATTAAACACGTGTATTAAATTTTCTATTTATGGTTAAAAAAATATTCCGAACCTAGAAAACACGTTGACAATGCCTGCATTTTACAACGTTTGTTTTTTTAATACAAAGATTACTCGGAGCATTATTATATTTGACCATATATTAAATATTATTAAAAAAACTTGTTGGCATGTGTGAGGTCTTCCAGCCACCAAACACCATCTTTCACAGTGGCATTTGAAAGATATTGACTCCTCCTCCGTGATGGAGCGGTGAATGCGTCAAAAAAACCTTTGGTTTGATGCTAGTAACTATTTTTTTCCGTATTCCCTCTCTCTTCACCTTGAATTGGTGTACTTTATTTTTTTCTTTCTTTCTTTAAACTTATGTTTTTTAAGTCTCATCCTTCTATATTTATTCAATTGGAAACTAAGCTTTATTTTTTTTATTTATTTGCTTTACATAAGATTCTTTACTAATTTTGAAAATTATCTAGGTTTTCTCGAGTTTTTTTATTTGTTGTTTTTTATTGAATTTACTTTGGCAAATCAACATTAAAAAGTTAGGAATTGAGTTTCTTGATTCATCTCAAGTCCAGGATTTAATAGGTAACGCCTTAGCACGGGTTTAGAAGGTTTACTATGATTTGCCTTGTTTATTTGTTTTTTCCTTTTTTAAATTAATATTTTTTCAATTTTATCATTTACTATTTATATCATTAATGATTAGGCTCTGTTTTTTGTTTATATGTCTTTTATATGATTGTTTTGGGTCTTTTTATTTGTAATTTGTGGTTGGATTTACTTTGACAAGTTTTTTAAATTAATATTTTTTTTTCTCAATTTCATCTTTCAATAGTATATTGGTTGGGAAATAATTTTATTTTTTTGGTTCCGTCCATCAAGGTTGAGGTTTTTTTATATTAAGCTTCTTGATTTTCTCTGATTTTCTTTCTATTCATTTATCCCGGTCTCATCGCTTAGACCACGGGTTTTCTATGATGGCCTAGGTTAACTTTATTTTTTTATTAAGGTCGCTCTTTTTAAACTTAATATTCTTTGCACTCTATCCTTTAGAATTAAGTTGTTTTGAAATTGAGCTGCATATTGTTTCCTGATTTGCCTTTTATATGGTTGTTTTGTTCACATGATCTGAATTGTATAGTTTGATTTGCTTTGCTGTTTTTTTATCATTTTTTTATTAACCCTCTTTTCAATTTCAGCCATTGACACTAGATTTGTTTTGGATTTGATTTTGAAATATTTTTTTATGTTATCTATTTACTTATTCTGGTCTCATAACCTAGCTTGCATATTTAGCGTGCTCGGTTAGGTTAATCCAAATTATTCTTTTTTCCTTTTCCTTTTTACTTTTGTTTTTTCATATTTGATTGGCTAGAATCTTGATTTCGTCACCTTTTTTTTAACCGTTTTATTTTAAAACTCTCGTGATTTTATTTTTAAGTTAGTTCATATATCTTTCTTTTTTTTCGATTAGGTTTATGCTCCCAGTTGCATTTTTTTAAAACATGCTTGTATCATTTAGACTTTTTTTTACATAATTTTTTTTCCTGATGCATGGTATAGCACCACAAATCTAAGTAAAATCTATAATGTGTCCGTTAAAATAATCAGTAAAAAAATTTGATTCCAGCAAGTATATGCACGCATGTGATTGCAAAAGAGGTTAGCTTAACAGAGCCTTGCCCCATTAAACTCGCAATAATCTATGTAATTTCCGCTTCGCTTTGAAATACTTCCACAAATAAATCAGTTGGATTCAATCTTGTTCCAACTCAACTAAGTAAACTATCAAATTGATTGTGGATTAACAACTTATATACAAATGGTTCACGAAATATTCAAGACGTGCGATGTCAAAAAAAAAAAAAAGGTTTGGTGCTTAGTATATTTTTTAAATTTATTCACGCCAATAAATTTAGTAATAACCCTAATTTGAGGGTAAGAAAGAACCTATTTTGACCGCCGCCGGAGATATCCAATAGGACGACGACTATGTAATCGTCAAACTGTTACAATGCTGGGCCAAGGAACCCATCTCATAGGTGGGTGACAGAGAACAGAACTTTAAAGATATTAACCCTCCAGCAGCTTGGCCCACAATATCCTCTGTTTTTTTTTTTTCTTTTTTCTTTTTCCTGCAAGACAAATGAAACATTAAATAGATGGGAGATTGGGATTCTATGGAACCCTTTTGAGTTGAAGAAAATATTTGCTCATGTAAAATCCCAATCTAAAATTAGCCATGAAGATGCTAAATTATCACTCATATGAGAGAACAAGCAAAAAAAGACCGCAATTTAGAGGAAATGTGGTCGGGGGACATAACATCTTTCACATTTCATCAGTCTCACATGATGTTGTTTCCTCAACAAGAAGTAGGATGGATTTTACACTTTTTTATTTGCTGTATATGATTCTCCCTTAGTTCAGAAGACATTTGCTTGCTATAAGAATTCTGCTGTATAACCACAGCCTCAAGAAATGCTTCTTCCTCCAACTGGCTAATCTTTTAATCAAAGCACCCTTCTATTTTATAATTAGTGCATAAGCAAACATGCATCTTGTTTCTTGGAAGCCAAAATAGCTGGCCAATCACTTGCGCGCCAGGAGATCTCAATTAGAAGTTTGGAGATCGGCTTGGATGATAGCCTACCTGAGTAGCTAGCCCACATTGTGATGAACATGGAAAACGAAGAAAAGACAAACTTTGTCTAGTTTGGATTCAGAAACAAGCGTAGGATTTAATCCATTTTCATAGTAAGAAGCATGAACAGAGATGGGACCTTAATTAAATCCAAATCTAATCATATTTTATTTTGCAACTTCTTACTGTTTAGCTTGCAGATAAGCTGGAATCTTTATATTGAGATCATGTGGCCATTTACCATTACAACACATTCAATGCACCTATATGTATCTAGGTGAAATCATCTGTACTATATTTAGACGGACTGTTTCAGAAAGCAGGAGGTCTCACGTTTATAGCTGTGATGTTCTTAGAGTGCACCTGATCTGTAGTGTATTCCTGACCAGATTCCTTTCAATCCAGTAAGGGACACGAGACCTTCTAACTTTATTTCCCTGGATTTTATGCCTTCCCAGTTTGGAAAACATGTCATCATATTCAGGCAGGATTATTTTTTTTTATCTTTCCTCCCTATCAAGCCTGAGAGATTCTTTCTCCGGATTAGTGAATGGCTCTCTAGCTATTCCGCTAACAAGTTGAAGAAAGAAAGATTATGGCAGCCTTTTCGCTTGACCATCACTGCAACACATACACATGTTGATAAGCAACACGAGATGGATCTTCTACTTCCAGTGTCACATGCTATCTGGACCATGACTAAAGACTAAATTATTTGTGTTTTGCAGTAATTTTGCCTGCATGATCAACCAGAGGAGAGTAGCAACAGAGCTAACAAATTTAAATTTACCTATACCCAGAAAAGTTTAAACTTTGATTTTGACTTAAGTTTGCCAAACATGGGCTTAATCGTACGTTTAGTTAAATTGATTGGTTTCCAAAATTACTTAAACAAATCAAGCAAGATCCCTCAGTCTCAAGCAGGCTGTTACTGGAGTAGCAAGACACGACAAGAGCAACGAAACACCATTGATAGGAGCGTTTGCTTTAATTTTTCAATGACCTCTTTCATTTTCAATCAATTCAAGTGGAAGTCAAACTGCCCCCGTCTCCATGCTGCAATTATCCCTGTTTAATCTCAATCTCATGTGTAGTCTGTGACACCATTTATCAGCGCAGTAGAGCTACATCGATCTACGATATCTGTCACCGAAAATCTTGGCTAATATTAAATGTATCATCATCAATCATGGACGCGTGTTCTACAATGGTTGTTTTTTAATATTCATCTCGTGCATTTTTATAGCAGGCTTTTTGAGATTGATGACAGTTTATTTACTGAAAAATAATTTTTTAAAAATAAATTTTAAAAAAATTAAATTTTGGGAAAGTATTTTTTGATATTTGGTTGTGTAATGAAAAATAAATTGAAAAACACTTTCCAGTGATTGGTTATATCATAGAAAATAAACTGGAAAATAACTTATTAATATTTTATTTTTCTCAAGTTTATTAAAATAATGAGGAACAAATCTTACAAATTAAAAGGTTGAATGAGAACGAAATTAAAAAAAATATAATTTCATAAATTATCTCAAATAAAATAAATAATAATCAAAATAATAGAGATCAAATCTAAAAAAATAAAAGGTGAAGAAATTAAAATAATAATAATAAACATTTCATAAATTATTTCAAATAAAATAAGTAACAATTAAAAGAATGAGGACCAAATTTGATAGATAAAAAATTTCAATAAAAAAATGATAAGGAAAAAACAAATAGCAATTATAAAAATAAGGACCAAAATTAATATTAAAATTAAATTTTAAGAGATAAAATTGAAAAATAAATATTCAAAACAAATTATATATTACAATCAAAAGTTTGAGGATCAAATTTGATATAATCAGCAAATAATGACATTTCTAAATTCTTTACAACTTCCAGAAAGTGTTTTCCGTCTAAATTTTTCAGGAAAACACTTTCCTGAAAACCAAGCCAAATTTTTCTTTGACTGGAAAGTGTTTTTCGTTGACCAATTTTTTTAATGGCAAACAAACACATGAAAGTTTGAAAAGTGATATCCTGGAAACCACTTTTCGAAAAATAAACACGGTCAAAAGGAAAAACACTTTCCTGGAAACCAAACCAAATTTTTCTTTGACTGGAAAGTGTTTTACGTTGACCGGAAAATGTTTTTGTTGACTGGAAAATGTTTTTCGTTGACCAACTTTTCTAATGATAAACAAATACAGAAAAGTTTAGAAAATAGTTTTTTAAAAAGTGAATTCTGGAAAATAAATATGGCTAAAATGGTATATGTATTTTATTTTTATTTTTGGACAATATTTCATTAGTTACAACAGTAGATGTGTGTGGTGACTGGTTGATTAGACAGGCAAATTAATCCACATATTCTGTAAATTCCTTGACTTTAGGCATTGAGAACGATGTAGTCCTGCACAAAAAAAGCTTATGCCATCAAAAATAGAATTTCATCGATATGATGATAAAAAGAGAGACCCATTATAGGAACCAGTATCATTTTCTTTTCTGAATTAAGAAAAATAAATAATTTTGGGCTAATATTCTTTGTTTATGCAGGCAGATATCAATCTCATGAGCGCATTGTGTGAACTGGAAAAAGAAATTGTCGGATTCAATCTTGAAATTCTCTTGAAAAAGATATGCATGTCAGTAAGTGGAATCATATCTTGAACTGGGAGAAGGTACAGGCATTGATGATTACAGCAACTGATAATGGAAACCAACAAATCTATCAGCCCTGCAAAATACCAACTAAACCCAGCACCATATCCAGCTGATTACCTGGAAAAGAATGCGGTGTTGTGCACGGGGCCCTTGCTATTATGTGTAATGAATGGCCCTTTGAAAAAACACTAGACATTAAAGATCAATCTGGCTCCCATTTCTTGGTACTCTGCTATTGCTTACAGGCATGCTTTTCGGTACAAATCTTGGCCTTTTCTTTTCTTTCAGTTCTGTTAGGTGAGAAGCCACGGCTCCCTTTCCTTTTGTCAAGATGCCCGTCCACACTCCACACATAGAAAATAAAAAAAAAATAAAAAAATAAAAAGCAAGAAAGAGAAGAAAATTGCTCGGATAAATGATGCCTGTCAATAAATGGGAGGAACGTGGTGTTGATTGACTTTTCTTCTATGTTGGCGCTCTGTAAGGATTCAAAACTTGAAAACCATAAGCAGGTGCTTCCCTACATAAGACTGTAATCAAGTGGAGTGAGTCCATCACAAAAACGTTGAAAAGATTAATTTGTTCAGAGCTTGGATTTTGTGTGGAACTGATAAAATTTATTAATTTTTTTAACTTGTTCGCTACTTTCTTCTATGCAATTCAAGTTTATTCGAAAAATTATGGTTGGTTGGTTCAAGTGGTTCGGTACTTATTCTTCTTAGATAAAGTTTTAAGTTTGAGCTTTATGTATACAGCACATAATTGCAGGAAGAACTTTATTTTTTATTGGGCAAACTCGGCTCGGCTGAATTAGTCAAGATCCAGTGGGCTTTCTAATATCGGGATTTAGACCCAAAAAATTCAAGTTTGTTTGTAGAATAAATTTATGCAATTTCAACCTATTTTTTTTTTATCAATAACATCATTCTTTTCCCTCAATTACCCTTAAAAGTAAAGATTATATAACCTGCCTTTAGGGGTGTTCTCATCTTTTCATTATGATTTTTTTATTTTAATCAAATTCACTTAAGGGTTATTTGATAATTTAATAAACATAAATATTATTAAAAAAAATGATTGACGCGGCATGTCATCTCGTGGGTAGTGGTTTTGCTTTTTAAGCAACACTTGTGGCATCAACCGGTAGCCAAACACCAGCTTTTAAGGTGGCATTTAACTCGTCTTGGTGCCCCCTCCATGCCTCGGCAATGCATATGGTCAACAAATATCTAATTTGGCGCCGATGATCATTTTTTTATTTATTTTTTTCTCTCCCTCCTCCTTAATTTCTGCATATAACCCTCTAAATTTTCAAATCAGCATTTCAATTTGTTTTTCCTTAAGCATTGGTCCTTGTTCTTTTAATTACTATTTGTTTTATATAAAATAATTTATAAAAAAAGAATTTTTTCTAATTTCATCCTTTTTAAAGTTTTCATATGTCAATTTGGTTCTCATTCTTCTGATTGTTATTTGTTTTATTTGAGATCATTTTAAAAAAAATTTATCATTCTACTTTAATTTTTTTACCTATCAAATTTGATTATCATTCTTTTGATTACTATTTTTTTTAACTTTGAAGAAATTTTTAAATTGATATTTTTTCTAGTTTCATCTTTCAACATTAAATTTGTTGGTAATTGAGCTTCTTGATTGAGCCTGAGTTTAGAATTTAACAGGTTGCGAGTTTGGAAAATTAATCTAGGTTTAGGAGATTCGCCCGGATTTGCTTATTTTTTTTCCTTTTCAAAGCTCATGTTTTTTTTTAATTTCATCCTTCAAAATTTATTTAATTAGAGATTGGGCTCCATTTTTTTTTTTACTTTCTTTCTATAGGATTTTTCACTGATTTTGAAAATGACCTGAGTTAACTCTAAAAGAAACTTTTTTGAATTAAATTAAATTAAATATTAAATATAAACATAAAATTCTCACGTCATGATATTTTATTTGATTTACTTTTTGAATCGTTATTCTAACAACGTTTATGATCTATTTTGGTGTCATCGTGCAACCTTTCACGGTTGCTATAGAACCATTTCTATGAGTTTCTTATTGTGGTGGGGTGGTGTTCATGATGGAGCGAAGGTGTAAGTCTTTAATTGATTTTTCTTTCTTTTCCTCTCAAGTATGATAGTAATAAATCATTTTTTTATAATAATTATCGCTTAATTTACTATTGATATCTTTTTGTATTATATTATTAAATTATCTAAGCTTAATGAACATAATTAAGCCAATAACCCGAGTCTCATATTTTTTTATATTTTTTTTTTTTTGAAAATGTTTGCTCAATCTTAACATGATATTTTTATATTAAAAAAAAAAAAAACCTTAACCCGACCGACGTAATAATAGTGGTCACCTTTCTAGTTAGGATCTAAAACGAATCTAACCCCCTTTATCTTCCTTTACTTTTATATAGCAATTCACCCCACTCTTGAATCCTCATCAATAATTGTAACAGTCACTCATAAATAAAAATGGTAGATCCATTCTTCAACGAAAACCTAAAATGCCCTTCATCTTCTACCTTTTAAAAATTAAGCAAGGCCAGCACATTCATCTCCAAGCTGTAAATCAAATATATAAGCAAAGATTTATTTAAAGAAATATATATGAAAAGTTCTACATAACCAACATTGAACTCCAAGCTACATATTTTTCGAGTAAAAACTCAATTTTGGTTTATGAATTATTTTTTCCTCTTTTCTTTTATTTCCCCAACAGTACAATGGAAGAATAAGGCACATTACCAAATTTTATTGATTGAAGATTTTAACCATCCAACAATATTGCCAATAAATATCAATTCCTTTCGAATAACAAAATATAATTAATCTCTAAGCTTTTATTTAACGGACCAATAATTAGATCTAAAAATATAAAACTCCTACATAGAAAATGAATCATTTTCACAAATCAGATATGAAAAGAATAGACCATGATTATAGAAAATAAAAATAAAAAATAAAAAAATCTCATCCATATAAAATACAATAAAATGAGGTTGTTTCGGGGGTTTTTTTGGTTTACTACGAGCGTGTTTGGCAGTGTGGTTGCAGGTGCTTTTCAAATAACTTTTCGTGCTAAAATGCATGTCAATGATGTTTTTTTATTTTTTAAAAATTATTTTTGACATTGCACATCAAAACGATCCAAAACGTACAAACCATATTAAATTTTAGCAAAAAAAAAATTCAAATTTTTCAAGAACGCAGCCGCAGCCGCGTTCCCAAACAGTGTCTACATCCCAAACGAGGGTTTGAGAGGTCGCATTTCATAAATTAAAACAACTATAAAAACAAATATGTTACTTGAGTTTAATAGTCAGTTATAAATACACACAAGACAAATCCTGTATGAGTTCAAATAAAAAAATAACTGAAAATATATTAAAATAAATTATAAAAAAAACACTTAAAAATATTTTTTAAAAACAAAAAATAATTTAGAAAACACTTTAAAACACAAATTATAGCATAAAAACAATCATTCACTCATCGTGGTGAATGGCAAGTGAGCTCATATATATGCTATTGTAGACTTGTAGTTGTATCTAAAGCTTTAACGTATAATGTCCTCTCCCTGTTTGGAATCATACAAAGCTGGAGTTTTCAGAGGGCTTGTATCACTCCCTAATGGACGACGCTTATCGATCTGATGGGACCAACGCTGTCCATTGTCTCCACTACTTGTAGGCTAAGGTAAACCCAACTCCATTATAATGTGCAAGACTGTCTCGTTCAGGCTCGGTTCAAAAGAAATCCCAAACATATTTGCTTCCACCAGTTATGGCCACCTCAACTTTTGGCAAAAGCCTTTTTATAGAGTCGAGTTTTCTTACAACAAAAGCAAATACAATCAAATGTATAACGTGTTCGATCGGTCATTGCCATCTCTGTAATCATCACTACGACGACGATTGTGATCGGACATATTGAGTTATTACATTACATGGTACAGCTGGGTGGAAATGATCTATTTACTACACTTGTTATCTTCTGTATAAATAATTTGTCTCTAGTCTGACTGAAAAGATGGATGTATTATTATCCATAGTTAATTTTAAAATAAATCTATTCATCGCGCATGGATATTTCCATTAACATTAAAATCAAATGAATTAGCTAAAACCATGCATGTAAAAGACAAATTTTCGTAGACTAAGGAATTTAAGATAGTCGCTAGGAAGTTTCCATCGATCGTTGTGTCCTTTCCATACTCCATTATTTTTCTCAATCACGGAAGACTTTCACCAAGAGGCATCAATGAAAAGAAATTTGGTGGATACAAGTCAGAAGGAAACCTCTATATCACGAGCTATGCTAATTAAAGGCCCGTTATTTTTAGCAAATTGTCTTGTTCCCATCGACATTTAGAAAGGTTATTAAGACATGAAATTGCCCGCTCAATCAGCTGTAGCATCAGCTGTCCAACTCCTTCGAAATCAGTGTTTATTTGGTGCCATCAGACGATCACAGCTTGGCAAAGATATGGATTATATGATCTATTGTCAAATATTCAAATGTCATAATCAAAGATAAGAATGCAATATTCATCTTCGTATTTCCGAGTGGAGTAGTGGAGGGCAATTTATGATTAAGTCAAAGTTCAATATAAATAAATATATGAGAGGGGATCACATGTTGGATTTAAAGTGAGGTTGTACTGTCCATCGATCATGGCAAAGGCCAAGTCCAAAACTACTATTACAGAGGAAGAAACTGAAAGATGTATATATTGAAAGAAACTGAAAGATATAAGAAAAAAAAGTGCGAAAAAACTCTTGAAAACACTTGGAAGTCTAATGGTGGTTCAGACGTTTGAGTATGTGTGTTTTCCATTCTGTAATTACACTGTGTGACCCTCTCAACACTTAGAATAACAAGGTCCTGACGCTTTCACAAATTATACGATTGGGACCAGAGGTACACTCAGTAGTTCCTTCACATGCATGTAAGAAAAATGGCTATTGTTCGAGGGAGGAAAGAAAAGGAAAGGAAAAGGGCCCTCGACATGATGCCGGAGACAGTTCCAGCTTGACCATACAAGAGAATTGCAAAACCAGCGTGATCACTAGCAACTGGCAAGCTGGATGACATATTTCTTCTTTATTTCATGTTAGGTGGTAACATCTTATTTGTTTCTTTCTTGAACATGCCCAATGGATTCAGCAACAAGTTAAATGATGTCCCCTCGGCTGGTAGGTTAAGCACCACGAGCTAGGGGCCATCCCTCACTGTCATGGATGGGGGGGAGCCTCTGAATTTGCTTTCAAAATATTAATAATGAAAATAATTGAAGCTCGATCACCACCTTCCATGATTTTCCCTTCACGTGCCATGTCTGTACCAAGAAAACAGGTGAGAATAATAAACAAAATAACATGAATGATAATGAAGAAATTACCTTTCAATATCTCATATTCGATTTGCTGCGTCAACCTTAATCTCTGCCTTAAAACAAGGGTTTTTCTGTGACAAATTAATAATATTCATTCTACTTGAAAAACAATAATATGATATTTTTGAGACTTCGGTACTACGTACGTGCAAGTTTAAAATCAATAACCATCTCGCCAGTATCTACTGCGGTGGCTGCGAACTCGAGCTTCACAGTAGACATACTCGTAAGTTGGGCTCCACGGATCCCCATTGAGGCTAAATTTTTCTGATCAGGACCACACCGTCCACACAGCCTATCCTCAGGCTAAACCTAGGCCGAATCTAGGCTTTTATGCATACGGCCTGACGGACTGCATGACGAGATTGTGGCCTATGGGTTGCATGACGAGGGGATTCGGGAAAGTAGGCCCAATGCAATGATGTTGCCTTTATGTTCATTCTCGTTAAGTGATTAAGAGAAAATAATTTTTCCCACGAAGTTTATTGTTCCTAGCACGAGCCAGACCAAGTCTATTAATTTCACAAATTTTAGTGTTACTGAAAATTTACATAGTTGTTAACTTTGATATTCATAAAATTAGTCAAGTTATGCACAAACTGGTTTGAATAGCCACGTTAATAATAAAAAAAAATAATTTTATGTTGTATTCAAAAGTTCTTTTAAAATAAAATTATGTAATTAAATCATTTTAAGCAGAGTAATTCATGAGCAAGCAACCAAATTCTAGTTTTTTTTTCAAATTTAAAAATAAAATAAATTTTTATTGTTTCCCATGCAAGACCAATATTTCAATGTAGAGGGAATAATATATTATCTATTAACATATTCAACTCCTTTCTCATATAGAGGTTCGATTGCCTCCCTTGGCTTTGAATTGGGATCAA
>Ga0325411_1005635_pt1 | contig 13839 bp, 9 predicted proteins | sample PopdelMetagenome_13_FD_206181 | JGI IMG/M metagenome (GOLD analysis project Ga0325411, IMG submission 206181) | Populus deltoides microbial communities from Bellville, Georgia, United States - Xylem-PdIQD-R4 | ecosystem: Host-associated > Plants > Phyllosphere > Stem > Wood/Secondary xylem... | reverse complement strand
TGAACAACAAAAATTTCATTTGAGATTTCAATTGTAAAATTACCAGCTTGATGTGCCAAAACATCCAAAGTTTTAAAAATGGACTAATCTTTCTGAGTTGATAGATTAATTCAACTAATCTTTCTGAGTAGAGTAATGACATCTTCTAGAAGATCAAAAGTCTATCATTTAGTTGATAGATTAATTCAACTAATCTTAACTCTTCTTGTATCTATGACAAATACAGAATGAGCTTTCTCTGTAATGAAGTTGGTGAAAACAAGGTTTCATAACAAAATGAATGATGATTTTCTTGCAGACAATTTAGTTGTCTACGTAAAAAAAGAGATTGATATGAATTTCACAACAAATATGATTATGGATAAGTTCTACTAAATAAAAGATCATTGAGGATGACTTAGTTTAGAGTTATTTTTCCTATTTCTTTCCTTTATTTTCATGTCTATGTTAAACATCTTAACTTTTAATGTTTATTAGAATGTAATAGAATACTACACATAAGAAAATTAAGAATTTTATTTTGTTATAATTATTGAGATTAATAAGATGAAATTTGATTTTGTCTTTACTTATATTGATATATCTTCCCCCCTCCCCTAAACTAAAATTTCTAGTATTAGCCCTGTGTATAGCAAAAAAGAGACTATTTTAATCTAAGCCCCCAAGACTTATGGCGTAACTTGTGTGGCTAAGAAAGGCTCAAGTTTCTTACCTAGTGACTATGTGTATTTATACAACCAATCCTTAAGCTTATCTCACGGAGGAGAAAAATATTTTACTAGAAAGTTTAGTACTCGGTTGTTGTGCCATACTTGTCATTAGTAAAGATGTTAGTGGCAACATTTCCTTGGAATGTTGAGTCATCAATTGGTTGTTGTTGTTATCATAACCCAATTTTGGGTTTCCCTTAAACTCATCCTTTTCCTTTTAAATAAATAAATAAAATGAAAACAACAAAAAAAATAAAAAATATTGACAACTTGGCAAGAACAAGTTGAGAAGGGTTTTAAACGCATGAAGGAACCAAACTGAGATTTTAGACAAAATTGAGAACCCAATTGTACCCAAAATTGAAAAACAATGCATATTTAAGGTTAAATTGAATAATTATAAGATGCATTTTCATAAAAAAAAAAATTAGGACTTAATTAGGTTTTTAATATGCTAATTTGATTCAATTATAGACCTAATTAAAGGTTTAATTAAATTTAAGAATTAATTTAGGTCAAATTAAAAGAATCAATTAAGTGCAAGGTTTTACTTAGACTTTTAGTGGGTCAAATTAATTTTTAAAGGACATAATTGGTGAAAAATTAAGTTTGAAAACCAAATATCTGCTTAATTGAGAATATTGAAATTTTGAAGGACCAGATTTAATTTTTACAAGCTCGGTCAGATGAAATCAGAGGTAAAATTGCAAGAAAATCAAAGTTTGAGAGTTAATTAAGGGTCAAGTTAAAGAAATTCAAGACTAAGAACCTTTTTGCAAAAGGCGCGCGAATTCAAGGGCCAAATTCGATTGAAAATAAGGGTGAAATTAAAGAAACTAGAAGTATAAAAGTCAATTGAGGATGTAATTGAAAATATTCAAGACCAAGAGCCAAGTTGAAAAACATGTTAAAATTAGAGGGTTCTTTTAAAATCTTGCAAGGGTAAAATTGAATTAGTTCTTGAAATCAAAATTCAATTGAGGACCCAATTAAACAAATTCAAAGATTGAGAACTAAAATTAAAAGAGAGATTCATAACCTAATTTAGTATATAAGTGCCAAAATGATGTTGTTTTATTTAAATAAACAATGTTTTAACTGTATTTTGGTTCAAAACTATGTCGTTTTGATCAACACCCAAGACAAAAAAAAAAAGTATCAGTCGACATGTCCTCTGACACTGTTTATCATCTCCCTTAAAAGAACTAAGGGAGACTATCTCTGATGCCACCTTTCAAACCTTCTTTCTCTCTCTTACCCACACCGAACAAGACCAAAAATACTCTTTTGCACCCATCTGATGTTGAACTTGGCCTGCATGCTATTTTTTAATTTGTCTTGACCTTATTAAAGCTCTGTCATGACAAACAAAGAGCACAACTTGAGCAACATATTAAAACCTGCAGTTGTAATGTATTGAGAGGCAGCCAAGATGAAGGCTTGATCATCAACCGTGATGATCTTACTAACTTAAGACCTTAGCAATCCCCAAACCCCCTCTAAATACCAACCTTAGGGCAGCCAAGAAAGAGGGGAGGAAGAAGAAAAATCAAAGCAAATGAAAGGGAAAATGAGAGAGAGAGAAAAAAAGAGAAAAAGGAACCACCCTACCTCTACACCAAACCAGAGGAAAAACCAAAGCTAAACACCTCTTTTCTTTACATTTTCCTACGAAACTGAAACCTTAACACACATACACAAAGCCACCACTCTTCTTTACACATACAATGCCATCTCTATCACTATCTTTCTTCCTTCCCAGCAGCTTCAACTATGAGTCTTTATTATAGCTTCTCCACCTCCAGACCAGCATCACTAGCCTCCATCGTGAACCACCACACCATAACAAGACCACCACCACCAAGAAGTCGTCAACCCCAAGCCAGGTAACTTCTTCATTCCTTTTTTTCTCATGAGAGTTGTGCTTGGAATACACGAATAATTACTTCTTTTTTACTGGCAAACTTTCTTTGCCGAAAGAAACAATCACTGGGTTAGGCAAGTGGCAAAGAAAAATAAGGTTAGGCCTCCATCCTAGCTCGGGTGATTGAGTTTGTTCTATAAAGAAATTTATTATGATGTCTATCAGCCCAACAAAATCAGATGGGGATGGGCTTAAGCTCACCCTGTACATATGGGCTTGGTCTTTAAACCCAATAAGCCCAGCCCATGTGGTTGGGCTAAGCCGAACCCAAACCTATGGGCGTGCTGGGCATAACCCATTTTTTCTAAGGAAAAAGTGTCATGTTTTGATTCTTAAGACGTGTTTGTCAAATACTATCTTAAGGCATTTTCAATGCCTTTAATTTTAGGCTAAAAGTTTGTTTGACAAACATGCCCTACTGTCTTTTCCTTTAGCTTTGGTTATTTTTATTTTAATATGTATCCAAACAAGCACTAAACTAGTTCATAAGATTCTTAAAAATTTTAAGGACCAATTTTAAGTTATTTGTGGGTCCCACATTTATTTTTCCAATAATTTTCCGTAAATATCAAGTTATAGATTTACATTCTAAGATATTGACATCAGTATTAAAAATAGCCAGTTTTTCTCAGAAATTTCAAAAAAATAAATAAAAGATTCAGAAAAGATTTTCTTATTTCAAAAATACAAAAACATATCTTCTTTTTAAAAAGGAATCTCACTTAATATTGGGTTGTAAACATACATTGTAAGATATCGATTTGATATTAGAAATATCAAGTTTTTCATGAAATTTCAAAAAACAACTCAAAAGATTCCTTATTTCAAAAATACAAAAAATATTTTTTTTGTTTACGTGCATACAACCAAATTCTAAATTTTTTTCACACATATTTTCTTTAAAAAGTGCATTTTTATCATATTTTAAAAATACAAAATAAATATCATAACCAGTTTATGACTATCCATTAAGACTTGGTTAAGATTTTAAAAATATCACAAAAATTAATTTGTTTAATTAATATTCAGGGTATATTTTACAACATAATGCATACTCCCGATATTAAATTAAATGAGTTAATATCACTATACGTTAGGAATTAGTTGTAGACTTTATTATTTGAGGACATAAATTTACACTGTAAAGTATATGAGACCAACAACGATCAGGATTTAACTCGAGAAGGTAGAGACTTTCTCACGAAAGGAGATCTGTTTTGCACTTTATATGAGACCAACAAATAGAAACTTAGCCTAGAAAAATAATTTATCAACAATGCAACTTACCATAGGTAGAGTGCACTGAGGGTGATGCATTTTTTCCTTGCACAACTAGTCTTTTTACCTAGACTCTCGCAAAGTATTAGGTTTTCTGGTGACCATGATACTAGGCGTTGACTCCTTCAAAATCATAATTTTATTATTAATCCTAAACCTTTTTAGTCTAAGAGGAAGATTTTTCATTTGACGCCGTGCACGCCATAACAACTGTCATGCTCACCATTAGTGAAGATGCTGGTTAATGTTAATAAATAACCATTAACATAGAAAAGTGGCATAAAAGACACTACATGATGCATGGAAAAGATTGTTACACATGAAAAGTTTGTGTGCAAGATTATGAGAACTTAAAAAAATTACATAAAGATGTGTGTTGGGATAACATTGAACAAATCTAGGTAAATATTGAGTGTCGGCAAGAGAGTGAGGTCGTGTGACCAATCAACCAAGTTGATCAATCTTGGTGATGGGCCGATGCCTAATCATAAACCGAGGTCCAGACAGGTCAAGCTACCTGGTCTCTTTTTTATTTTTTTTTTCTTTTTTAAAATTAGTTTATCATGTATCATCATGGTGAAAGAAAATCACAAGTTATGTAATAATTTAGAATCCAAGCACTATTAATACCAACTTGATTGAAAATATTCATTAAACGAAAAAAAAATTCTCCTTTTGTCGGGAAAAAAACTCTATTGGAGATCGATTAAAAGAATTAATAATGAACGAGCAGTAACTATGATTTTAAATTAAATTTATATAACAATTTATATCGTGTCCGTTAGAACTCATCTTACATGGTGGTCTTTCAAGAAGCAACACTCCAGTCCTCCTTCTAGCGCCTAGGCTCGGTATCATGCACATACTTGCAGTGGCAACCATTACCTCTTTCTTTCAGATAGGGACGAATGAGAAAACGAGTTGCACATTGTGGACTGTTCATGGATATACTATAAGTTGGGGACTTGTATGTAGTTATCCCTAAAAAAGGACGAAAATGAATAAATCGAAATTAATAAATACTATCCAAGAAATTATTATTTTTTTTTTTAAAAAAACGATTTTCCGCATTTTTTAGCTTTGCAAAATTCATAGCGTCTCTCCTCCTCCTCTCAGAGAGGAGAGAGAAGAAGAACAAGAGAAAATATAAAGAGCGTTTTTTCAAATTAAAAAGAAACTTTAAATTCCCTCTCCCTCTCCCTCTCCCTCTAGCCCCTCTAGCGTTTCTACTCTCAAAAATCCAATCTTCTCTTCTTCTCTAGTCAATCTCGATTACCCGTACTTGCATTTTCGAGATCCACACATTAAAAAAAAATCGCCGATTTCTCTTCGATTTAAAGGTGATCTCATCGGTTAATTGTTTGTAGAGATTCGAGGTGAGTGTCCTTTTTTTTTTCTTTCGTTTAGATTTGAAATTCTGATTTTTGTTTCTCTATATAAATTTACGAATGCGATAATTAGGGTTGTGGATTTTAGACATGTAGAGGTTTTGCGGTGCGTTATGGAAGAATGATTTCAGTTATCATGCATTTGTTGAATTGCATGTCAGTGGAAACTTTGTGTGATCTTGCAATGTGTGTTTTTTGCACTCTAAATTTAGTTTTTTTTTTTAAAGATTATTTTATAGCTTGTGATTGTGCGATTTTGGAGTTGATTTGTGCAATTTAGGTAGAGATGAGTCAGTGTCTTTGAAAACGTTTAATGATTTTAATGGTGGTAGCTAATATACGGTATTAATTGCAGTTTATAGATACAGAAATTGCGTTTGAGGATCAATGGTATGCTCAATTGGAAATGGGAGGATGGCAGTCATGGCTCGGCTTCTGGCTGCGGGAAGTTTATTGCAAAATAATGCAGGTATATATAGATAAGACGATAATTCCATAATGTACTCCTATGAAGATAACGTTGGAGCCCGTGTGGACTTTTGTGTTAACGCAAGTTTACGTTCTTAGATTGCCTATAGAAATTAACTTTGAAAAGTAAAATGGGATTTAATTTATATACTAGGTGATATTTCATTTGCCTTTTCTTTTCCGTTGAAGTTTCTTCTATTCATGTTAGCTCCAATTTTTTTGCAGAGGAGGTTAGCCAGCAGAAATTAGCTACTCAATATATTTGCAGAGAATTGCACGAGGCAGATGAACCAAATTTACTTGATGAAGAAGGTAATTTTCGAGCACTATGTTTATGCGGGAAAGTTTCTACGTGGACTGACAAATTAGGGATGTGTAAGGTCCACGACCAGCCTGCATTGTCAAGTCTTAGTTGTCATGTTCTTTGTAATTTAAGTCAAACCTTTTGTTTTCCCTTGGTGTTCAGTTTCTTTAGTTGCTTGATCGTTTCCTTTTGCAGATATGCATGTTTTTGGTTTGATGCCTATGACTGACCCTTTGGACCTGGTAAGGTTTGACAAGTTGAGCTTTTTATTGGTTGTATAAACAATATTCTAACTCATTTATTTTCCTTTCACATGCAAAATACTCTTAATCCATTGGTGTGCTTATGATATTTCTTAATTATTTATCTAATTTTGCAATATCATTGTGAAGGTATGTTGCAAGGCATGTAAGAAGCCATTGAAGGCTAGCCAATATGCAGCCCATGCAGGTTTTGAGGTTTTCTCTTTTCAGTTTTTTCCTTTTCCCTTTCTTTCTTTCCTAACTCTTCAGGCAGTTATTAAAATTGGTGTTAATGTGGCGTATGGTTCAAATAATAGAGCTCCATGCAATGAATATAAACATTAAGTGGTTGAAAAACACAAGGAAAATTGATGTTGACAAAATATTTGTTTGGAAATGATATGGACAAATGCTTGTGTTTAACTAGAACATTAAGTGCTTCATTTTCTCCTAGACATCAGCATTATTACTGTTTATCCCATTTTATTTTTTTTAAAAACCATCATTGCTTGATTCACACAAATGCTAGTCTGGAGTCCCTGTAGATGCTTTCATCGACACTCCAATAGCAATGATTTTGTTATATGCTTTTACTTGAATGAGTGCTTGAATCAGGGTGTAACATGATTTTTTAAATCAAATGATGAAATATCACAATCTCTGCATAGGTTTTTATTTGCAATCTCTTCCAAATAAGTTTTAGTCAACTAGGTAATTGTGTTTTGGTCCAAACTTTAAGGTCTTGGAGGAACAGATGGTGCTAGCCAACTGGTTGTCTAACCTTGATGGCATGAATATGTACTTTTGGGAGTAACTGTTTCTTTATACTGTACATGTGTGTTACGGGTTAATTGATAGCCTACCTTCAATAGTTAGGTATAACCCTTTAAGTCTGGCAGTGCTAGTGCTTAACTGAGATAGGTTTCTTTTTTCTTTTTTCTTTTTTTCTTTTTAGAGCTTTGTAGGTTCTTAAATTCCGCAGAAGAAATGACCTTGGAGCCTGATGGTGGCACAGGACGCAGGAAACCTCCAAGGAAGGAGAGGAAAAAGTTAATAACTGCCTCTTCTAGTATCCTCTTTTTTATTTTGAGACACCAAAATCTATTTTAAATCCCTATTTGGTGTTGATTCAGATGGCTTTGTTACAACACTACCGTTACTTTTAATCTGGGGGAAATGCAAAGAGTCAATGGTTTTTCTCATTAAGTGTTACAAATTTGAACAATGTTTGGTGCTTTGAGATTTTCACATTGTTTCAAAGGATGTTACTTTTATTTTGTTTTTATACAGGCTAGTGGTTTAGTTCTTAACTTTGTTTAGACCAAGCCACACCAGTTGTGGAACGAGAAAGTTCTGAATATATAGTTGCAGATGATACTGTTGCATCAGAATCTCAGTTGGACAGGCCACCTAGAATGCCTTCTTCCTTCTCCCTGGATACAAAAAGTAAGTCATTTTAGCTCTTATATCTTTATTTAATCTTTTCTTTTGAATCTTTTATATCAAAAAATTTATGAGTAATCATTTCAAGTAATTGTTCTTTCAGCTCTAAGTAACTTGGGTATCATTAAAAGTCCTTGGTAGAATGTCTATCACTCATTTTGAATACAGAGGGGAATCAATTATTTGTTTGAAGACTATATTGTAGTCTCGTACCTTTAGATGTCTGTATCCGTGTAAAAGGTTGTGGAATTTCTTTTGCAATAGAGGATAAACAGTCCAGTAATTACTTTTTTTAGGAGAGAAATCAGACATTCCTCTCTTTCTCCATGTGCTGCAAGAATTTGGGTGAAACTTCCTCTCTCTTGAGTAGACTGATTGCATTCTCTAGTGCTGGTACTTGAGATTGGGTTAATGAATTGTAACTTGTTATATATGATCTGAAAACTAGTCCTTTTCTCCCAAGTTGTATCCCAGTGGTTTTCCTTCAAAAGGAGGTTCTGTTGTGTGATGCTTTTGTAATTGAATTAATGAACCTAAGCTAGCTAGATTGACATTTTTCCTTTCAAGGATTTGAACCAACATCATTATGGAAAGTCCCATATGGCTGGGACAACGGTGGTGATTCTTGAGTCAAGTAGGGTTTTTGTTTTTTTTTAAATGTTATTGCATCTGAAAAACTTAAAAAGAGTAATGTTTTAATCTTGCTTCCTCAACAGACAGGTCCATGGTTGCAATAGACACACACATTATTCTGTTTGAATATATTTGATTCCTTGCTTTCATTTGTCCGTCAGGAAATTTTGCTACTGTAGATGTGGCATCTATGATTGTTGGAAAAGCAGTGAGTCCTGAGAATACAGACTACTCAGCCTGTGTAATGCCACCTCCAACAAAACGCTATAAATTGTATGCTTTCTTTGTTCTCTATGGCGTGTGATTGCTTTAAATACTGCTATCTGCATATCTTCAGGTATCATAAATATTGTTCATAATTCAGTATGAATTTTGAATATCATATTCTGCATTGGCTTTCTCATTGTTTTCATTTCTCATTTTATCATCTTCATTGCTATTGCATTTATGTGCAATCATGTAGTTACAATATACTTTCATGTTAGATATTTTTTTTAGGGAATGGTGGTTAGTATTTCTTAAAACTTGTATTACATAATAATTAAAAGGGACGTAGTTTTAGTTGCTGTATAATTGTCTTTGGTATTCCTTTTTCATGCATCTTTATTTGATACCCAAATGATAATGTGTTTAATTATGTGATTAGGGCATTACTTTTATTTTGCACATCATGCCCCCTCCCCCCTGTTAATTATCTTATGAAGAGAGTACTTTACAAAGTGCCCAAGCTGAGAGTGATGTGAAATTCAGACACAACATTCTGCCAAAAATGTTGCAGCATATCTATTAAGTCATCCTCTATGCCTGCTACTTATGACAATCTTGTGAAATTTGATACTGGTTTCAATTACATGATCCATTGTTTTTGGTTTGTGTAGCATATCAACTGAGCATCGACTGCAATCAGATGATCCAGAAACAGCTTCTGGCTTAACAAAAGTTACAAGCACTGTGGATCCATCTACTTGTATGCCCAAATTTATATTTTTTTTCCTAACTTGGTCTCTTTTCTCTTATTTTTTTCTAACCACAAAAAAACCACTTTTTTTAATATCATATTTTGAAAGAAAATTTAGAAGTGGGTTTCTTGACTTTTGCACCTTCCTTGCCCTCTAGTTACTGATTTGTCATATGCTTGCTGTTCTCTATCCATGTGGAGTTTACATTCTCTTTATCAAAGATATCTGGCGAGCTAGTCCATAATCGCAGTATATACGAATTTCATTTCAGGAAAACACGGTGTTGGATTTTCATTTGGGTACCAAATACATATATTAGAAAAGTTGGATGTTGCACCAGAGGAAAAGGAGTAGAACAGAAGGAAATAAAGAATCTTAAATCTTTTCAACATTCAATTACAAACAGAAAAATGGAGTGTGCAATAGGTGGAAACTCTAGTTCATTGAAATTTGAAACAGTTTTATTATTTCCATCATGCCATCAACAATAATCATGCATTCACCTAGATGTTCATAACTCAACTGAGATGAAATGAACATGGGTGTTTGTGCTGCTACTGAATACAGCTACTGAATACATGATGTACTCATGAAGATTTGTTTTTCATCTATTGTCCATGGAGAGATTTTCAAGCACATTCAAATTCAGGAAGTGACATGCTTAATGATTATGTTGCATTTAGTGACCATCTTCTCTGTGGCTTATCTGTGAAGTTGTCTGAGCCCTTTTTAATTCTTGACTTTGGATGTTCTCTGCTTTCTTGATATTATATAATGATCTGTTGTATTAAATCAGATATTCCAGCTCCCCTTGCTGCCAAAGTTTATTACTCTCAAAGGAACACTCGTCTACGGTCAGCAGTTGCTTATCTGTACCATGCCACATCTGCTGAGGGACTGAACATGGTGAATTCAGAATTATCACAGGAAAGCATAACGCAACTACTGGCTTCATCTCAGAAGGGTTCCTTAGATGCACAAACAAATGACCTCATCAATGAAAAGGTGTGTACCTATTGTTACTTTTGGTGGCTCAACTTCCATTTGGCTGTTGTAAAGTGTCTTGTCTTAAAAATCTTAGAGAAATAAGAGATATGAGTTAGATTTTTACTTGCTAGTGCTCATCATACAGTTATTGTCTTCTGAACTGTTGAAACCAGCTTTAATTTTTACATCTAGTGCTGCACTGAAGGGCAAGTTATACCAAGTGAACCTGTGGTGTTGTGCAAGAACTTTCATGTTCAGGAAATTCATTTTGCTTCCTGATGCATCAAATTACACCCTCTGGAAGTTTTCCTGCTTTGACTTTTATATAAACTTCTCTATCTTTAGTGCGTGCCCATCTTATATTTTTGTTTAAATTCTGCTCACAGTGCTGCTGTGGTACATAAATTATTTAATTAGAAGCTACTGACTTAATCTTTGTAAGGCAGGGAGATCCTTCTGTGCATCAACCCGATGAAATTCTTGCACAAAGTTCAGAGATGTGCCTGGATAATTCAGGAGGATGTCCACCATTGACTAACTTCTCAAATCCGTCTCCTGTTGATAACATTCTAAGGCCCCAGACTGCTTCAGTTGGAATGCTCAGAAGCAAATATCTTTCAAAGCCCTATTCTTTTGCAGGCAACTCAGGTAGTCTACTAATTTCTTCTACCGTTACTTGCAAGCTCTGTATTTTTGAATGGCATGATCTCAGTTAGTAAAATGGAAAGTTATAGATAACTTTTTTAAAAATGCTAATCATAATTGAGCTTATTACCTAGTAGCTGGCATTTTTTGACTGAACGATTACTGCATTAAAGCTGCAACTTTTTTTTAAGTTGTATGAATTATCATTTTCAGTGTTTAAGATTTTTTGATTTTGTTATCATTATCATCTGAATGATACTCCCTTTTTCCAATACATGTTTATATTCCTTTTCTCCCCGTTCAGTTGACGACTCTGTTTTTGTAGGTCAATCACTTGGAACCATGCAGCAACCAAATGGAACTGTCCCTGTTTTATAGGAGCCCATGTGGGAATTTTGGCTAGGCGAATATTTATTAAATACCAAATGTGAGGTTAGGATCCATTTTTTAAAACACAAAAGCAAATCACCGCAATTGTTCATTCTAGCATTCTGTATCATACTTGACATCTGACTGCTGCTTATACCACTTGAATAGAAATAAAAAAATAAAATCATCATAGTCACAGTTACAGACCTAAAGTGCCTTGACAGTGCAAATTCACTCATTGTTTCCCAAGTCTTGGTCCTCCTGGATGTTTTTAGCCTTGTGATAATGATTTTGTTTGTTTTTCTGAATCTCCTGATGTTTCATGAGATCTTATGTTGCAACTACTTGTGCTTATCTGGGTTCCAAGATCCTGGTGAGAGATGTTTATAGTTAGCCTATCAGTGCCGTGCGAAATGAGGAGCTGTAAATTGTGGCCTACCAAGAAATTCTTATGTTTGCACAGTAAGCGATACAGGTAGTAATGGCATTTGGCTTGTGGATCATTTTCTTAGCTTGCTTGCTAGTTTTCATCGTATCAGATTTTTTTAGGGTGGTGGGGATGATTTACATCTTAACAGTTTTTGCATTGGCATTTTGTTACTGTATCTCCATATAACACTCCAAAGGGGAGAGTGAAGGAAGTTCAGAACTACAAAAACATGTCGTTTTCGTTGTAGCTATTGTAAGTTTGGTGAGAGCGGGAACTTGCTGCCGCAATTCAAAGAGAAATCAAAAGGCAATGGACTAAATTGCGATTGGAACAGATTTGGACAGCCTGGTGGGTTTGTGCTTGTGGTAGTTAGATGTCTTAACTCTTGCACAATTGGTAAATTCTTTTCTGGTTCCCTGCAAAATATCTGCTCATTCTGAAGATGTACCACATTGTCGCAATTGGATGGATCTTTGTCTCACATGGAACACTTTTGTCATCTGATTATGACGAAGATAGCTACTTTGCAATCCAAAAGTTTATTTCCAAAACTGGTGTAGTTTAACTAGTTAGGTTCTAGGTTTGCTTTTTAAAAATTAGTAGTTTGAGATTTACAAACTTTAGGGCCATTGAAAGTTTACATGATTTTTAATTTTCTGTGGGATTAGTTAAGGTGCATGCAAGCTCGCTCGCTCGGATATCATGTTAATAATAATAATAAAAAAAGTTTACTTTCCAAGTAAATTTTCCTTTGACCTGATGTCAGAAAATGTTGTTATTTATGTGAAAAAAACAAAAACATAGGTAGTGTAGTATCTATATAAAAAAAACATCGCCCGTTTGGGGCTCATGTCTCGGCAATACTTCGATTAAATTTTTAGATTCGTAGTGGTCTCATGCTTGTAGCCACGTATTTTAGCAATTAAATAATAAGGGGGCAAAGGAAGTGCATGCTGGACGTGGCTTTGAGCCTCTCTGATACTTGTATTGTTCATGTGTTCCAAAAGTGGCTCCAAATATCCTCCTCCAAAAGTGACATTTTTACAATAATAAAAACGTAAGGCATGTCCTCGTAGGAAAAGGAAAAGCAAGGTTATGTTTTATGACCATGAGTGAATGAATCTTCCCAGTTGGACCTATGTGATTGTGTTGGTGGTATAACCCTTCCAGTTTGTCCTTTGGCGGCTCCAAAAAGCTTTTAATAAAATAGAGAAGAGAGATGACAGCTCCCTCACGCACGGAGACGAGGAAGAATCCTAATTTGTTTCCTGAATAAATTATTGCTCTTTTTCTTCTTCTTCTTCTGAGTTACAAGGACTCAAGGAACCTTTTTTCTTTTCAACTTTCTACAAAATCATGGGTTTTATTGTATTTTTTTAAGGTATTGTAGTAGCGGTTATTTTTTAAATTATTTTTTATTTGGAAATGTATTAAAATAATATTTTTTTTATATTTTTAAAATTTATTTTTTATATTAACCATAGTTATAAAATCCGATCTGGTCATTGACCCGGTAAAGTGACTGGGTCACGGGTCTTGTGGGTCAACTCGGATCCACTCGGGTCAACCCGGATAAAACACCAAGACACACATTAATATAGTTGTTTTGACATAAAATATCACATTATCATATATGCTAGCATAATTATCAAGAAAATATCACATTAATATATGTACTAGCATAATTAATTAGCATCAATAGATTAAAATGTGCATTTGTCTTCAAATATATAAATCTTTAACATAATTTAAAGATATTAAAGACAAGGATGATAAAATAACAAGTTGTTCTAGAAATAAATAAAGTAACGTAATAGATATAAAGTGACAACATCCAAAATCCAGTTTGCATTAGAATCCATGAATCAACATCCTAACTCCACTCTACATTAGAATCCATAAATCAACATCTTCAGCTGCATAAAAAAAAGTAAAAGATTTTAGAACATGCTAAACACTTAACATAAGTAGAATTGTAAAAAGAGAATGGTAAAGTACAAGACCTCATTCGAATGACAACACTTTTCTAACATAACATCTTTACTTGGATTGAATATAG
>Ga0325411_1005634_pt1 | contig 13841 bp, 11 predicted proteins | sample PopdelMetagenome_13_FD_206181 | JGI IMG/M metagenome (GOLD analysis project Ga0325411, IMG submission 206181) | Populus deltoides microbial communities from Bellville, Georgia, United States - Xylem-PdIQD-R4 | ecosystem: Host-associated > Plants > Phyllosphere > Stem > Wood/Secondary xylem... | reverse complement strand
GGTGTAACTTCTTTATGTGTGGTCTGCGGATATTCAGGACTAGTTTTTCAAAATCCTCTTCACCTATCTATCGAGAAAGCAAACACAACCTTAGCGTATTTCTGTTTTTAGAGAGGAGAAAAAGTGGAGATGCGGGGTATCGATCCCCGTACCTCTCGCATGCTAAGCGAGCGCTCTACCATCTGAGCTACATCCCCTTTGCGTTGACTGCTTTTGTTATCAATACTGTATACTAAGTTATGTGCTCTTTACAATACTAAAAGAACAAGTGAAATGCAAGCCTTGCTGGCACGATAGCGATGTCAGAAGAGCTCACCTTGAGCCATTGCGGTGTTGATTAAAATTAATGAGATGATTGTTTGAACACCCTTTCTTCACTTTTAATGTAACTCTTATAAAACTGATTTGTGTCAATATCAAAAGGACAGAGAGATACGTTTGATGGTGGCATTTACGACCACAGGTTGATGAGAACTTTCACGAGATAAACTTGAAAAGAAGAAGATGGATGGATAGATAGATTCTAACGTCACAAGGTAATGAAAGCAGCCAGATAAAATAATGGCCTTGCCAGGTCAAAATTTCTAGAAAGCTAGGGCTGTTAATTGTAGATTATAGAATTAAAAGTAAACCTAGGGCATCAGTCATGTACTTAGACAGTGATTTTTTGGAATAAAATATAAACATTTCGATGAATTTTTTTGGTTTTCCACAGTATCATCTGCTCTGGAGATGAGATTTTATGTATGCTGACCGCAGATACAGCTAAACGACCAGAAAAACATAAGCAAAATGCATGACGGGGAAAGATAACACTCGAGTCATTTCTGATACTAGAAGTCGTTGCTTGGACCTTGCTTTCCTACATCATGCTTTTACCATCTATCTCCCAGCTATTGTGTTCCATTTTAACCACTAAAACAAAGAAAAAGACCTTGCGTTGTAATTTACAAATCTGCAGAATCAATATACAAATGTGTTTTAGCTGTTGAAAAAATGGTATTTTGATTCAACATAGCTTTCTGCATCCCATAGGAATGATCCAAAACCTACCGCCTCCAAGACTAGCATTGTAAGTCCTGAGAATGTTATTGAAACCACTTCATCATTAGCTGTCTCAATGGAACCATCATCAGCAATCCTTATATCTGGCCTCCCAAAGAGTGCTTGAGTTTGCTTTTCGATCAAAGAAATAGCTTCCTTGGATCTTATAGTTGCGTATCTTTGCAGTGTCTCCGCATCTAAATACATGACATATGATCTTAGCCTATATGATTTTTCCTCACCAGTATCCGTGAAGTCCCCATCAGGCTCACCGCTATCAGGCAGAATCCTTATCAAAGAATCTGGATCCCAGAGTCTGTTCGCCGGACTTGGATCTTCAAATCTTGCCCTGTCTTCATCAAATCCCTTGGGAAGGGTATTCATGGCTCTCTCAAGCTGATATCGCTGATCAACTCTTCTGAGGAAATATCCATACATTAAAGAAGCAGCATATAATTTCCCAAGTTTGATTTTGCTAATTTGAACAGTGGCCTCAAGGGGGCCAACTAATCGTTCTCCTAGTACAATAGACAAGTGGCTCTGTATCATCTCAAAGGCTTCAGGGGAATGAACAGATTCTAATTTTTGTTCCTGGTTTGGCCAAAAATCCACTCGTCCAGTGGGATCTGATGTCGGAGATATCTTTGGGATCATGGAAATGTCATTGTCTAAAAATTTATGTACAATCATGGAGTAAATTATCTCCTCCAGTGCCTTTCTCCTTTCTTTCTCCTTGACTTCAGCTATTCTCCTAAAAATCCAAGGATTGGTGACATTAGTTGTTGTATCGCATGCCAGTGAATGATTAACAAGCAATTGGTACATATGAAAATACAAGCTTGGAAATATGGGAGCGCCTTTATGAAAATTGGAAAAGCAAGCAAACAACAATTAAAACCTGTCTGTTTAAGCATTGGATGAAACGAACATAAATGTCAAACACAAAACACAAAGCAGTGAGCTAGATATCTATGCCATACTACCTTTTTTCCAATCTTCATGTAACTCAAGGGAGACAACAACGATAACATATGTTGAATTGGACAGTTAAATAAGATGGGTGTCAGCCAAATTTCACGAGGGACGGTAGATCTTTATGAATAATAAAAAAAGGTTAAGCTCGTAACAGGCAGAGGAGAACCACACAAGTTCAGAAATAAAATGAAGATACCTATCAACCCAGATAAGGGTAACACAGCACCCCTCCATTTCAGATTTCCTATTTCTCAACAAGTCTGTATAAGGGCTTTCTAAACACATGTTATCAAGTAACATGATGGTTCGGTGACGAGATCCATTTAGAAATGCATGAAGTGCTTTAATTTGAAGTGCAATGTTAAAGAAGAGGCATCCGTGAATGTCGTTTATGCCACCGGTGACAATTGTGTTAACGTGCATACTTCGCCCTATTGAGATGTGGGCGTGCTGTAGAATCCAGAATAAGGGTTTCTATTCCAATTTGCTACACATTTACAATGTCATGCAAATGCATATATTTAATGGTAATCATTTCTGAAGATAATGTCATTATGCAGATTCTTGGGAGAACTTCGGTAGTTTTTAAATAGAAATTGCCTTCAAGCCCTTTAGTTTATCTAGCTTCCCTAATGTTTCTCTTTTTAAAGTCTGGATTTGTGCAGCAAAACCCTTGCTCTCCTCCATGATGGACTAATTTGTACTTAGTGTTTAATTTTAGATTCTTTTGTGTTTGTCTCAATTAAGAGAACTTTGTAATTTAAGATTAAACTTTTAAGTTAATTGGTTTGAACTCTGAATGTAGTCCTAGATCCACTCATGTAATTCCAAATTTTTTTTACAGAGTTACATGAGTATTATTGTGATTAAATCCACTTTATACAAACAGTAGTTCAACTGAAGAAATAACCAAATAATTAAAACAACTTGAATGCAAAGTAAACTTAATAACTTAGAAAATGAATACTTACATTCATAAGGTGATTTATACTCTAATTACATCTACGAACTGGAACTCCTCCATAATAAAATATCTTTTTAGTATTTTTGATGAATTGAAATTGCAAGCTTACAGATTACATAGAAAATTGCAAGCCTATTTGATTATCGTCTACTGTTCTATCGTATACAGAGTTATCGCCTACAAACTTATCGCCTACAAGCTATCGCCTACTGGTTATTAGCCTACAATTACATACCTATTTGATAAACATGTTTTGAAGATCTTGTGAACTTGATTGAACTGCATTGCAGTTGTTGTTTTGTTTAATTGAGTTGTTGTTAATTGTTCTTCTTCTTGGTTGTCTTGCCTCCTTTAAATAGAAAAGTTCAAGATAACTTCTAGTGACTACCCACTCATCTTATTCAAAATAACTTCTAGTAACTACTCACTCATCCTATTCAAGGTAACTACACACTAGGGGTGAGTATTTTCAGTTCGGTTTGGTTTTTACTTAAAAAAACCAACCAAACTAATTTTTTATATTTTTTTAATTTAAAACCGAAATCGAACCAAAACCGGTTCAAACCAACCATTTTTGGTTTGGTTCGGTTCGGTTAATTGAGCAAAAAAATCAAAAAAACCTATATATCCAATTCTGTTTCATGTGAAGGGCAAGTTGATGCCAACAATGTGGAGAATATGGATGATGAATTGATTAATGGCAAGAATTTCAGCCATGTACAAGTACAAAATAACGATCCTGACTTTTTTTTTTAAAATGATGAGAGGATCAACAAGATTTCCACCAACTTATAAAAAAGTCATAACAGCCCTGAAAAATCCATGAAACCGAGATAGATAGAAGAAGTGCACATCCTTTTTATGCAAGAACAGATAGAAAAGGCACACATCCCTTTTATGCAAAAAAAAGCAGTCTATCTCCTCATCTAAATGTTACTCTGATAGAAAAGCTGCATTAATTTGTATTGGGCAAACTAAATGTTACAACCGTCTTTGTAGCTATTTTAAGAATTTTCTACTGCTGTACTGTTGGCAAACTACTATATGGTTACATTTATTTTGTAAGCTTATATTAGAGTTGCAACGGATACCAAGAACAGGTTTTCCAAAAGGATACCATACAAACATTTATTAACTTGTCAAGGTTTCCATATGGATGTTTGATTGCCACACTGTGAGGAAATGCCCCGAGGTTCCCAGGAATTGTTCCAAGGCACACACCTTAGGTTCATCACGAGGCCATTTCCTGCAAGCAATAGCATGATGCAGGGAGTCATATAGGCTAACCTAAACCTTGGCCAAATTCAGTAATCCCATGTAAGTCCATCCCCACAGATGTAGTCGGCATCTTAATAAATGCCCAAATCCACAGCAAGTGCACCTCAGAATTTGCAGTTCATCACCGCGATTCTATTTCTATACAGCTCTGAAACATGTTTGGTTAGAGAGGACGAAAACAGATACTTCAAATAAATCTATCTCACAACAGTTTGAGAATGAATTTATATCCTGTCAAGTGACATTTCCTCGCTATCCCAACTGTCTATATTTTTTTATGTCTCGAGACAGTAATCATGCGTGGTCATGCCAAAATCTAAAATGAAATCAATCTTTAACTTTAATTAATAGTGCTTATATCAGAGAAGGTGGAAAACACTAACTTGTAAAGGAAATCTTGAGATGACGCAGCTTCTTCTTTCTGGGCATCTCTATCCGTTTGAAGGTTCTCAAGTTGCTGATCAATGGCTGCAGGGAGTAAATGTGGATGGGTTTGCAATATTTGTGCCAGAAGCTGCCCAACTGGGGACTCGAATTCAAGAGGAGAAACTGGAACCGGATTACCAGCCGAATCCCCTGACGCTCTCACAGTTAAGCCTCTTGGTCGGCACTTATACATGCCGGCTCCTAGCCTCGGAATGCCAAAAGAGGGGCATCTCTAGAAGAGAGAGAGATTGTATAAGAACAATTATCAAGCATTCCAAATTCAAAGACTGGCTTTCCATTGAAATAATGAGCAAGAGGAACGAGAAAGAAAACACAGAAAAAAAAATTATCATGAGAAGAACATCAAGTACATGAATGATCAAGAACCAACAAACACACACAGAGAGACAAACACTTGCTTCCCATTATTACAACATGAAAAGCATAACAAAGAATATGAAAGTACAGACAACGGAGGGAGAGAATTATGATTTTTTTACTTTAGTAAGATGGGAAGGAGGAGAGAGAAAGGACAGAGAATGGAAGTTCTGCGCAAGTAGTTGAGGAGACTTGAGAGCTCCTCCAGTTGTTGAAGTTGAAGGGATAGAAACCGACAACACTTCGCTTGCTGCTCCTCCTCTTATCTGCTGCATATTTTTATTTCCTCGTCTTTACTTTTACCAAATCCAAAAGGTAGATGGAAGGAGATATTGAGAACCGTTCTGATGGTGATACTGGAGAGAAATTGTGGTTGTTGAATTGTGCATGATCACGGGTGGGTGAGGTTATTTTTTAAAGAATTTGTTTTTAAAAATTATATTAAAATAATATTTTTTTTATATTAACAATTTAAAATCATTCAAAAACAAAAATAAATTAATTTTAAAAGAATTAAAAATTATTAAAAATAAATTTTATTTAATAATATATTAAAATAAATTTTTCAAAAAAAAATTTAATACTAATACACTAAAATTATCATAAAAAATATTAATTTAATAATTTTTTACATCAAATATATTTTTAAAACATAATCAGCACGGTTTTAATAAGAAAAACAAACCACCTCGAAGTCTCTTCTCTGTTTCACATCTGGTATGGATTCTCTCGGCTTTTTCCCTGTTTCGCTTCTTTCTTTCTTTTCTTTTATCCTGAGCATAACATAAAAATGGGCCAACCCAACAGAAACAATGTTTTATTTTATTCTTATTTCAAGATTGGAGGCCGGAAGCTAAATCTTTTTGCAGCAGTATTCATGGTTCAATTGATATATTTATGAAGATTTTCTAATAAAAGATTTCTTTCTCCTTAGAAATAAGGTAAAGGGAAACAAAAACCAAGCAAAAGTTGTAAAAAAAGAGTGATCATAATTGATCTCTTGGATGAGGAAGTAAAAATCTAGAGTGAAAGAAAATAAAAGAAAGGTAACATGATTAAATGAGTCAAAAGATGAAAGCAGTAGAATACACTCGATCCATCTCCTCCTCCGAGCACGCATACGAGGGAATTATAATAATTCAGACGTATGGCTGCCAGTGTTTTTCATTGATGCCATGATATTAAACAATTTCACTTTTTTCTTTTTCAAAAAACAGAAGAAAATGATATCTCCTGATAAAGATTTCCTATTTCAAGTTCTAAGCACTAATACCGTGGACAGTGTGCCTTTTGACATGAACTATATGGCCAATATTTCGACAGACAAATCATATCTTAATCCTGGAAGAGAAATGATTTCACTAATATCAGCAATTGTAGCATGAAATAAACTATAAACTTCAGAAGAATATTTTTTATTATTCCACCAGTTATGTATAGCTTTGAAGCCAATACTCGGATGAGATAGCATGATAAATTTAGAGTCTATCTCTTTACCACAGCATGAACATTTTATATCACTTGCAAATTAAGATAGATTCAATTTAAGATGTCAAATTAGAAATGCAGGGTCAGAAGCACCCGAGCAGCAAAACATAAGAACCAGGCACACTGTATTTAGGGATCTATATAGAATATAGCACAGTTAAGTTTAACAATTAACACCATCCTCAACCAAGTTTTTTAATACAGATAAACATAAGAAAAGTGTGGATACTGCCCTCTTAAAACAGGGTACAACTCAAATTTCACTCTGCATCCCATCCTAGGTCTTCAAGGGTTACAGATGGACCCAATAAGAATTTTAGGATGATATGAGATGAACATATCCTAAAACTACAAAGGTCAGCTTCGATAAATTCAAACTAGATGCTATGTAAAATATGAAGAAAACTCCTGTTGCTAATTGGTTAGGTTATGCTCCTTCAAAGCTGCATGAAAACAGAGTACCTAGATCCTAGAGACCACCCTGAAGAAGCTATGTTTGTCCAGTCTGTTGTGTATCATTGCTCGTATGTTGGTCATTCCTGCCAGCCCTGGAATCTTCTTGTCCATGAACTTCCCCGAGCCTCTCCTGTAATAGCAACCGAATTTGTATTAGAAAACCACTTTATACAAGCACAGTTTCTTGTTTCTGAGGTGGCTAATGAATTTGTGCTGTCTCAAAGCCGTTCAAAAATTATCTGCAATTAGCATTAAAGATTTTAATCCCTTCAGGACCTTCATCGGGATCCCCCCAAGTGTCATTTGTAAAAGGTGCTCATCATCATCAACCAACAGCCTACTTGTACTCAAGTCGAAATGAAAGGTATTTTTGGTCCAACTGAAATTTTTCATGGAAAAGTTCCCACGAAGTCCGGTTAATTTGCCACTTAATTCTGTCCACTCACTCAAACAACTTGTATGTTTATTTTCCAACATGTGAAATCAAAGTGCTCAGATCCAATAATTCATGAATCATAGCTATGGTTGTAAAGTCTCTTCCAGGGACCCCACCTTGCAACGCATTAAACTTCATTATATGTCACGTGCAGGATATTTAGATGATGACTGGTTGAGATAGAAGACACCAGAATTCAACAAATCAAATCAAAGATTAAAACATCACCTTGAGAGAGGCGTTCTCTGCAAGAAGCTGCTCATACTCGCTCTTGATTTGATTTACTTCTGATCTAAGATTGGCATTTTCTTCTTTTAAAACTTCAGCACGTTGGGCCAGCTCATCGCATTCAGCCTGACTCAAAAGCATGCATGCAAGCCAATGAATTGATATAGGAGCACGTAGCTTGACATACCCAATGAATTGATATTAAGGAACACTTCGATACCTGTTTACGCAACCTGGACCGGCGAGCAGATTCTCTGTTTGACTGCTTCCTTCTCTGTCTCTTAAGCTCTCTTTCATCCTACACCCAGAAAAACAAGAGGAGAGGACTCATTATAGATGTGTAACAGTTGAAAATACAAAAGTATGACAGCAACTTCAGGCTCCTAACAAAATAATCCATGTCGTTCCACTTGGGTCTGATTCAGATCTCTAACAAAGATTAGAAAGAATTAGTTTTACACTTAATCCAATAACCATGTATGGCAACTGATAATTCAAACTTCACCTCAAAAGCTGTGAACTTGAAATGAAAGACCAAGGCTCCATTTGGTATGACTTTTGCAGATTGATTCAAGTTACTTTTTAACTTTTGACTCATAGAAAAGTCATAAATATATTTGGTTAAAAAATAACTTGACTTGGATCAAAATTTTGAGTTAATCAAAAGTTAAATTTTTTAACTTTTAAAACTTATAGATTCTAACTCATACCACATCTTTTCTTCAAAAAAGTTGCCTTGAGTCATTTTTACCATACATACTTCTAACTTATAGTCATTTTAACTTATTTTTGTCATAAGTTATTTAACAAAAAACAACTCGTGAATTATGACTCAAAATCCAAAGTCAGTTTCCATAAGTCATGTCTAACAGAATCTAAATTCATTCCATTTGAGACAACTCAATTGGAGAGCATAAAAAATATTTAAAAACACAGACGATAAAAACTGAATTTCTTCATAGAAGAACATCTAGAATATCACTATCAAATATAGCAATAGACCTTGACATTAGATAAGAAAAAAATCTAACAAATCCAATTTTTGCATGGAAACTCCCTTAATACTATGATCTGTCATGGTATAAGAGTTAATTTAGAACGCTGAATGAATGAGCATGGCAAAAGCATGATTTCACTAAGGTATGGCCTTAGAAAAGCAGTGGGAGCAGCATTTTTAGATGATTTTATTTCACTGTGTGGCCTGTTCAATTAATCTCAGGTTTTAAGTGTTGAGAGAGCCCTCTATGCCAGTGAATATTGCCTCTCCTATTCTGAGAGCATCTACATTACAGATGTTCCAATATAATTAGAGTCTCAAACAGCAAGGAGTTAGTTGACTCTACAGTAAATAAGTATAAGGCCAAGCAAATGCATTGGCAGGTGCATCAAAACAAAACTCATGTAGGTAGGTGCAAACTATGGAAACAAAGTATTTCCATCAATTTGAAACCAACAATTTAAGGACTAAAATTAACCTGTAACCAATGCTGCGATTGAACACCGTCCCGTGATCCAGCAGTAACAATCCCTCCAGCAACTGGAGTAGAAGGAACCTTCCCACGAATTGCAGGAACACTAGAAGCAGCAGGGGCTCCCCAATAGTCCATTCCAATATTTAAGTTTGTTGTGGGACCAGGTATAACTCCCGGGGCACTGGCAGCAGATATTGGCAGGACACCCATTGTTTGATTCATGATTGTAGATGCACCCTGTCCTCCATTCTGAGCAACATGTGCAGAACCACCATTCTGAGATGTTTCTGTTGTAATAAAGTTCTTTATCAATAAACATGCAACACTCAGTATGATGACTTCACTAAAGATAATATGATCATAATCAAACCTTCCAGAGAATCTTGTCTGCCACCTGACTTCATTTGTGAGTCCTACAAAAGTAAAGGAAAATGAAGCGTGTGAATATGCTATTATAAGATGCATACAGATAAAGAAAAGGTGCCCCCAAATCCATAAGCAACCAAGTCCATTAGATGATGAATGACAGGTATAAAAACCTTATTAACTTTATTTGGGATAAGCAGCATGCAATGATGACAGGAATAGAAAATTTTATTTAGGATAAATGGATTTGGAACGAGCCTATATTTTAAGAAAACTTTATGAAGCTTTTCTTGATATATTGAGACTAATTCATACTTTGTGCTAAAAAACAATGCCTTCAACTACCCCTGTCATACAACGGTCCTTGTGAGTGACTAAACATTCACAAGTCTAAGGACATAGCATTTTGTTTTTTTTCTTTCTTTCTTTCCTTTGGGCATCTTGTAGTTAGCATTTCATATACCTATATTGCAATCAAGTTTCATTGCACAAAACACTAATTGAGAAAGTTCATTTGTTTGTGGAATAACAAGGATGCAAAGCAACCAGAACAAGATTACTCATGTAAGTGATTTTCAACGTGTCAATTCAAAGGTCATAAGTGCAGCGTGCGAAAACAATGTCTAATACTGGCTTCTATACAGATTAACTGTCCCCATAACATTTAACACCAGTAATAATTATTCCCAGAGACATGTGATCATGAACCAGATATATGTATTCCTACATGAGTGAAGAAAAGGTAACAGGAAATGGCAATCAACATTCTATCATTGACCCTATTATGATCACAAATTCCATGCTCAAAATAATACCACTGTTATTAGTGGCAATATTGCTCCACAGTTACTTGAGGAGCAAAACTCTGTATTACATCAAAGCATTTAATATGCCACACAGACAGCCCAAAGAACTTTCTTGTCCAATCATCCAGGTAATGCTAAAGAATTAAGATGGGGCATAAGTTTGATTAACCACAAATTCTACTTTTAAGTGGCTGATGCAAAAAAGAATGGCGCCAAGCATGCCAATCAATCATGTGAGGCATTTAATAAAACTAAGATAAACAAATGATCTTAATGCACTTACACTCTGAGAATCCGCATCACTTCCTTCACTTGTGCCTTCACTTCCACTCTCAGCACTACATATCAAGATTAATTCCAATGTCAGATTATTAGGAAAATGTCATGGCAGCAATAATAAGTAAATGCAGTGTGGAGACCAAAGTGACACCCTTTCTACAATTAGTTATGATAAGGTCATGGTGGTCACAAAAAATCTGAGACACATGATCCTACCCTGCTATTTTCCTTCCATCTAACAAAAAATATCATCAATAAATGGTGAACTTGGACCACAAAGCCGAGCTCAACAACATTTGTAGCCCAAAAAACACTAGGTAAAATTCATCTATCAACATACGTCACAGCCATGCATGTTACATACGTCCATCATTACCTTTTCGAATAAGCTCCATTAGCAGATGCTCCTGTTGTTCTCCCATGCTCATTATTCTTCCCAGTAATCATGTTTAAACTGCCCAAGCTCCCTTTGGACCTTTTAATAGGTAATTTTTCCTTGGCATCAGATGGTCTTCCTTCCGCTTCCATGCTGCCAGGAGTGTTTCCCTAAATCAGACATTCAAACATACAAGTTAAATTTATGTTGACATGCAGAAAAAGAGATGCCTTGTCATTTGCAATTATTCCAGAAGAAACTTAGTAAAGGAAACTCACAGAAACCTCGGCGATACCATTTGGAGAAGGCATTGCAAAAGGACTAAAAGGATAAGAACCCTATATGGATTTAGGATAAGATTAACTTTTGCTGGATTTGATGGTGTCAATTTGAGAGCAAAAATCTTAAGCATAATGAAAACAAATTACCGGGGGAATGGACGGATGAGCATATACACCGTGAGGATACATTGCAACATATGGATGTGGTGGGGTACCATAGGGAGGCATAATGTGCTGCAATGTAAAATTTACATGGGAACTGTGACAATTTCCAACCAAAAGGTGAAATTACAGAAGCTGAAGGAGGATGTTTAAATTTCCTGAGAGATATAAATATAATTGAAAAGATGCAAATGAAATTAACATGCAAACAATCTAAAGCTTCATGTAATTTGACGATTAATATCTTTGTGTGACCCAAAGACAATCTATAACATCTTTGGCTACAGGTATAGAAAGCACTAGCTAAATAATGGCATTTCAATGAACTATAAAGCATGCTGCCTATGAGCTGCATCTAATCATTAAAGCAACTAATTTTGGATTGTTTTAGCCAGGCTAGAAATCAAATTTCAAGCTGGCGTTCAAATCAAAATGGAGCTGCAAGAAGACAATCTATAACATCCTGGAAGTGAAGCAGCCATGATTCCCAGATGCTTTCATGATTGCTAAAGAAACCAATAAGAAAAGTAGTTTTTTTCTGCTAGAAGCACAGTTAGTATGACAAAAGAATCATGCAGATCTCTGAAGCAAATTGTCTGACCAATATGTTACATTTCAATTATTAAAAAGGAAAACAAACCACATTGACCATGCTACTTCACAAGACCAGTCAGACAAGCAGTCTCAAGGTTGTCAAAACAGACAAGGACAAAACAGGCATTCATGTGACCTGTAAACTCATTTATCTTTCAAATGGTCAGATGCCTGACACAATTGAGTCCATTTCGAGGCTAAGATAAATAGAGGTTAATTACACTTTTTTCTTGCAACACCCAAATTTAGTGCCTCTATAGTTTTACATTAGGTTTTAATAACAACTAATGCATACTGGATAAGGTAAATACAAAATCATTGGTACCTGAACCCCCCACATATATGGGTGAGCTTGGGGACTTGATGCCAAGAACCCTGGTGGAGGTATATGAGAATAGGCCTGTTAAAGAAACAACCAATCTGTATAATAAGCCTGATAAAGTATGAAACCAGAATTATCTTTGAAAAAGAAACCAAGAAAAGTTCTTCCTTAATAGAACCTGAAACCCAGACCAGTCTGGATTTACAGTGGCAGCACCGGCAGTTGAAGGCTGTTCCTGAGGAGCATAAAAATATCACATTTTTTCAGCAACAGAGTGAAAAACATATGAGAATAGTTTATTCTATGACAAAAAAACAAAATATTCAAAAAACACGCAAGTAGACCTGTGTAGAAGCAGCAGATGGTGTCTTGGCCTCCTTCTCCTTTCCTGTTTTATCCATATCACTGCTACCCATTATTATATATAACCTTCCAACAATTCCTCACACCATCCTACAATATAACAGCCATCATTCTCATCATTACAAACCCATGAATTGACTCCAACTACAATTTAGTAATTTACAGTCAAATTACTGAAGGAAGAAAAAGAATAATATATATCATATTTGGGCCTCCATGTAAGTTTTAATTTCAAGGCTAATAAAAATTCCCAAAAAACAAAGCCACAGCAGAAGCTGCAGAAGCATATCCAATACGGCAAAGCTTCAAACTTTCAATAGATTCTAACTTCTCCGTAATAGTTATCATCATATCCAAAACTATTTGCGGAGACTATAATTCATTTTGAGAAACCCTAGATTATGAATTAATCATTTATTGAAATAGTAAAAAATGAGACATAAACCGTATGAATTAACCAAATCCCTAAAAATGAAAAGAAATTCAGGTAATGGCAATCTGTAAATAGAAACTGATCAATCAAAACCCTAAAAGGACAGAAAAAGGAAAGGCAACCTTGTAATTCAGCTTAATCATGCAAATTAACGGCTAAAATTAACAGAAACCATGCAAATACAATCAGGCGATTTAATTACCGCTTGTTGAAATCCTCGAAATCGAGCTAAGAATCGAAACTTGATCCACAGAAACTAATAACCCAAAAATAAAATACACGTGAGCTGGTTTCAGTTAAGCACAGAGATGTTAATTTGAAAATGATTACGGCAAAGATTGGGAAAGGGAATTATTTGTACGAATTTTCAATACAAATGAATAAATTCGAGGGAATTTCAGAGAGAGAAGGATCAGAAAATTAGGGTTCAATTCTGGGTATTTTTCGGGTGGAGGTGCTGGGAGTTCAGGAACCAGACGCTGTGGGCCGTCGTACTATAGTCGCTGGTTTCAGTAGAAAAAAACACATGGAATTATTTTTTATTATTATTTTTAACTCTATGTCGCAAAAATTCTCTTTTTAGTTTTTAGTAATAATAATAATCAGTGACTAATAAAATGGAGATCATGTGGTGGTGGTTGGTTGGTCCAGTCGATGTATGATTGGGATGGACGGTTATTGATGGGTTTTTGCGTTTAATGGATGAATTTGATT
>Ga0325411_1005633_pt1 | contig 13842 bp, 9 predicted proteins | sample PopdelMetagenome_13_FD_206181 | JGI IMG/M metagenome (GOLD analysis project Ga0325411, IMG submission 206181) | Populus deltoides microbial communities from Bellville, Georgia, United States - Xylem-PdIQD-R4 | ecosystem: Host-associated > Plants > Phyllosphere > Stem > Wood/Secondary xylem... | reverse complement strand
GATATTTTTTTAAAAAGTTATCTAATATATATCTTATTTTGAGTTTATGAATAAAAAATAAATTATTAGAAAATATGTTATTAATACTTGAATATAAAAAATTTGATCTAATTCAAAGCATAATATAAGTTAATAATATAATATTTTACTAAAATCAATTCATTGGATCAACCCACTAATTTTGTGGGTTGATACACAATCTTGGATAAGGGTTTAAATTGGATTCCGCTTCTAGTCTCATCTGAAAATTATAATCTAAATTCCTAAATTTGGTATTAAAAAAACTTGAACTCTTATTATAAAATTTAAAATAAAACCATTTTTAATTCCAAAATGATTTCACGACTAGGCAGTGAAATTAGTCAAACAAAAACACAGCTTAACCAAAGCGTCCCGCTACAATGTCCCGTCACCAAACACCCTTGTGCGAATCCGAATCCGAATCCATTTAGTAAAAACCACAAAAAAGAACATTCCAGAACCCACTTTCCTCTTCTTCTCCCATCACCAGAACTCTCTCGTCTTCTTCTTTCCCTATATTACCCCTCACCCTCTCTTCGCTCTGTATAAAAAAAATCTCTCAGAAACCTCACTTCCCTAAACGACATCACCCAACACCGTTCAGCATGGCCGAAGAAGCCAAATCCCGAGGCAACGAGGCCTTCTCAGCCCGCGACTACGCTACCGCCGTCAAACATTTCACCGACGCCATTGCCCTTTCCCCAACCAATCACGTTCTCTACTCTAACCGGTCGGCGGCTCACGCGTCTCTCCACCACTACGCCGATGCTTTAAAAGACGCTAAGAAAACCGTTGAGCTGAAGCCGGACTGGTCGAAAGGTTACTCTCGCCTCGGCGCCGCTCATCTCGGCTTGCACCAAATCCAAGACGCTATCTCTGCTTACAAGAAAGGACTCGAGATTGATCCGAATAATGAAGGATTAAAATCCGGTTTGGCGGATGCTCAAGCAGCTGCCTCCCAGAGCCGCGCTGCGCCACCGCCTAGTCCGTTTGGTAATGTATTCTCCGGTCCGGAGATGTGGGCGAAGTTAACAGCGGATCCGTCGACGAGATTGTATTTGCAGCAGCCGGATTTTGTTAAGATGATGCAAGAGATTCAGAAAAACCCTAATAATTTGAATCTCTACCTGAAGGATCAGAGAGTGATGCAGGCTATTGGGGTTTTGTTGAATGTTAAGCTTGGAGGGCCGAATTCAGGGGACGATATGGAGATTCCGGAGGAGACGTCCACTCCTCAGTCCTCTGCGTCGGAGAGGAAGGAAGATAAGAAGATGGAGGAAGAGAAGGTAGCGGAGCCAGAGCCAATGGAGGTAACGGGGGAGGAAAAGGAGGCGAAGGAGAGGAAAGCTCAAGCAGCGAAAGAGAAGGAGTTGGGGAATGCAGCTTATAAAAAGAAGGAATTTGAGAAGGCTATTGAGCATTATACAAAGGCGACAGAGCTTGATGATGAGGATATTTCGTATTTGACGAATCGTGCTGCTGTTTATTTGGAGACGGGAAAGGTAAATTTAATATTTATCTGTTTATATTGGTTTGATTTGCTTCATATTGGCTTTAATTTTATGGGCTATGATTTTTGAATGCTGTTACTTGTGCTGCTGACAAAAAAGATATTTTTTTTGTGTTAGATTTGGAATCATTGCATAGTCTTAACTCTTAAGGCTGTCTGTTCTTGTTTAATGTTAACTATCTTAAAGCAATGCACTTTTTGTTGGATCTTAGTAAGGAGTAGCCCAAGCTGTGTAATATTACGCTGTTGACCAAGTTCCTTGTACATACTATTTTTGAAGGGTGAGAGTAAGTTCTAGTGACGTTTTATCTTATTAGAAGTAAAGAGAAGTTCTGTTTATTGAAGGACGAGTCTATCATGTCCACACAAAGCTCAGATTATAGTTTGAGAAGAGTCTAAATGGAGACTAGGGGACACATAAGCATGAAAACAAATCTTCTGTCTTGCTCTTTCTGCTTCCTTTTATTAAACTGTAAATAAGTAACGCTTGGTTGTCTCCCACCTTTCTCTTCGAAAGTTTGGGTCCTAAAGGAGTTGCAAGTTTTGGTAACTATTGCAGTGGACTGCATTATGCGAGGAAGACATTGACTAGGGATCTCCGATTCAAGTGTTGGAAATTTTTCTGGAAATGGATTGAATAGAATGATGTCGGGTTATGATGTTCATACTTGAATGGAATCTGGGGTATATTAGTCCTGCTTTTTGTAATAGCTAGCGAGAGAAATTCAGGTGATCACTTGCAGTCTGACTAGCTTACTCTGCTTTGATGAAAGTTCTTAATGTTATCGTGCTCATATGGGCTAACCATGGTTTTGTATAGGAGTAGAATTATCACCTGTGTTTTTACTATTTGATTTCACCTGTACCCCTCTCTGATCCAATTACAATTTTCAGTATGATGAATGTATTAAAGATTGTGACAAAGCTGTTGAAAGAGGTAGAGAGCTTAGATCAGACTTTAAGATGATAGCAAGAGCATTGACAAGGAAAGGAACTGCCTTGGTGAAAATGGCAAAATGCTCACGGGACTATGAACCTGCCATTGAGACTTTCCAGAAGGCCCTTACAGAGCATCGCAATCCAGACACACTGAAGAAACTAAATGAGGCGGAGAAAGCAAAGAAGGATCTTGAGCAACAAGAATACTTCGATCCAAAATTGGCTGAGGAAGAGCGTGAGAAAGGTAGCCATTCTCTGTTCATGTTTAGTTGCTGGTTATTCCTTTGAATGCAGTTCATATTATTCTGTCACTCAATCCATTTTGTTGCATGTGTATGGTGTGATGGTGTGCACTTTCTGCAGGCAATGAATCTTTCAAGCAGCAGAGGTATCCAGAGGCTGTGAAGCACTACTCAGAATCTTTGAGAAGGAATCCTAAAGATCCCAAGGTAGTAACAGTCACCCAAACATTTTCGCATGTATGTGATTGGTTTCAGTTGTTCCGCTCTAATGCTTGGCTGGTTGCTGCTTATAGACATATAGTAACAGAGCTGCATGCTACACCAAACTTGGGGCTCTTCCTGAGGGATTGAAGGATGCAGAGATGTGCATTGAACTTGATCCCACATTCTCAAAGGGTTATACAAGAAAAGGTGCTGTTCAATTCTTCATGAAAGAGTATGATAAAGCCTTGGAAACTTATCAGGAGGGTCTGAAACATGACCCTCGGAACCAGGAATTGCTAGATGGTGTTAGAAGGTATTTATTTATCTAGATTTGTTTACATTTAAGTGTACACATGGTTGAGAGAGTTTAACTGTGCTCTCACTTCTTTTACAGATGTGTGGAACAGCTCAATAAGGCCAGTCGTGGTGACCTAAGCCCTGAGGAGCTAAAGGAAAGACAGGTAAGTTTGCTTTTATGACTTACGTTTAATGCCCAGAAAGTTTGAGTGGTGGCTGGATCATGGGTCTCGAATTTGTGAATTCCATTTTGCAGGCCAAGGGAATGCAGGACCCAGAAATTCAGAACATTCTCTCAGATCCCGTCATGAGACAGGTAAGGATTTAAACTGCCTTGTCACCCTTTTCTCTAGATCCGCGGAACAAATGCAAAATCGAAGATAGTTGCAACTGTGCGTGGTAGTAATAATACATTGTCACAATCTTCAGGTGTTAGTTGACTTCCAAGAGAATCCCAAGGCTGCTCAGGAACACACGAAGAACCCAATGGTGATGAGCAAGATTCAGAAGCTTGTCCAAGCTGGAATTGTCCAGATGAGATAGATTTGAATGGAAAAAAGCAGTTAAATGGGCCAAACTCTCTTTTTTTGTTTTTTTTTGAACTTTTTCACCAATGAATTGTAATTTCCAATGTGAATTTGAGTGGGCCAGGTGGTAAAAAATTAATCGAATTTGGAAAAGTTTTGATATGTTTATATTTGCTTGCGTGTGGACACACATTCAAGAGAAATGCTTGCCCTTAATTGGATAGTGATAGTGACAAGGTTCCTCTAGGATATGAAATAGGCCATGTGCAGTGGTTCCTCCCTGCAGGACGTGATGCTTTTGCACGAGCAAGTCCAACGGCGGGATCCTTTGGAATTGTTTTATTTCTGTGTGACACTGCCACAATCAGGGAAATCAGAGAAAGCTACAGTTAATGCAAAAATGACTTGTCTTTAGATGGTGTACCTGGCCACGAGATTCCTCGATTCGCTCACATCAATGAATGAACAAAGAAGCGATGAGCATAGAGAATGACGGGGATGGGATTCTCAATTCTGCTTCGTCTCCCAGGATTATGTGTTTGTTTACACGCGTAACGCACTTGTCAGGTTAACTTCGAATTTACTCCCTTGTCCACACGCGGCACGGAAAGGGTTTCAAGAGTGTTGTATTTTAGGACATCAAAATTATCGGAAACACATCCTAATATAGTTATGCCAAACAGTCGCTTCCTTTCCATCCATTTCTAAAACCTACCTCTAATCACCTCTATCGAGGTATGCAGTAGACTTCTTTTTTGTGTATATCAAGCTTTTCTTCTTGGAGCATCCACCAATTCCGAGTTATGTCCATGAACTACAAGTTTTATCCCAAGATTACTTCTAGAATGTGAGTTTTTCTAACCATGCTATTAATTGAATCCATCTCCCGATCCGCTTCTACGCGTTTTTTTCTTTCTATTGTCTCCGGTGGCAACTAAAATTTTCTACTTGCAATTTGCCCAATCAACAACTTCCTTGTGTCATTGGTATTGTCAATCTTCCCTTAATCTCTTATTCTCGTAATTAACTCCCTCATCTCTAAATAGTTCAGTCAAATTTAACAAATAATTTTCCAGGTTGAAACAATGCCGCGTTTCTCAAACCTTAATCCTTTTGCATTTTACATATAGGAATGGTACAAAATAAAACAAAATTGGTTACTTGAAACAAAAGGCATCCATTAAACAAGAATACAATGCTCCGTCCTCTTCAGGGAATCAGAAGAACAAAATCAAGCAGCAACTTCTTGTTCTTTCGCAGCAAGCTGGTTTTGGATATGTTGAGGGACAACATCAAACTTGGCTAATTGCATGGTGTAGGATGCACGCCCTTTCGTCATTCCTCGAAGTGTACTAACATATTGGAACATCTCAGCCAGTGGAACAAGGGAATCAACCACCTGCATTAATCCCAAACCAACACGTTTAAGAGATTGGAAATGAAACTCAGCAAAGATCAAGGAAAAATAATACAGTACCATCTCACTTGGCATCACATACCTTCAAACCACCAGGTTTGTCACCAAAGCTGTTGATCTGACCTCTTCTTGAGTTGAGATCACCAATAACATCACCCAAATGTTCTTCAGGTGTGACTACTTCAACTTTCATTATAGGTTCTAGCATTCTTGGACCAGCTTTCTTTATCCCTTCCCTGAAAGCCCCTCTGGCCGCCAGTTGAAATGCCAACACACTTGAATCAACATCATGGTAAGAACCATCTACCAAAACAGCACGTACATCGACAACTGGAAAGCCAGCAAGCACTCCGTTAGACATGCACTCCTCGAGTCCTTTCATCACTCCAGGAATATATTCTCTTGGCACTGCACCTCCCTTGATTTCACTTTTGAACTCATATCCAGTCCCTGCCTCCATGGGCTCAAACCGCACTGTTATATCAGCAAACTGTCCTTGCCCACCAGACTGTTTTTTGTGGACGTACTTCACTTCTGCTACTTTGGAAATGCTTTCACGGTAGTTCACTTGTGGTGCACCAACATTTGCTTCTACCTGTTTAAGGGAAGCAACCACGCCATCATAATTCAAATTAACATCTACCAGTATTTTTGTTCTCGGTAGATTTTCAAAAACTAAGTGTTGATCAGAGCTTCTCTGTTAGTTGTTCTGCAGGAAACTGTCTAAAAACAATTTAATCAAAATAAAATTAATCCATAGAAATACTGTGACCAAAGAATCCAATTTCAGTCTGTCAGATTCCTGCCTCTCTCTCTCTCTCTCGGATAATTAAGTGGAGTCTGGTTTCTTACTGAATCTACACTTGCCAGCCAATAAAATAACATGACGTGCAGGGCATGTAATCTAGCATATAATGATTGTACATCTTAATTGTTACATGGATAGGGGACTGAATGCAAAATTAAGTATTTAGCCGTACCCAGCAAACACAATATTTTCAAGTAGCATACAAGTCAAAGAACATTTAAAATCCAAGTTAATGAAGATTTTAAGTGAAGGAAAACTTGAAATTAACTTGAAAATTAGGAGCATGACTGGCATATACAAACCTTAAATTCTCTCTTGAGGCGATCTACAATAATCTCAAGATGCAATTCTCCCATTCCTTCGATCACTGTCTGGTTGATTTCTTCGTCACGTGAGAAGTGGAAAGAAGGGTCTTCCTGTGCAAGTTTGACCAAACCAGTCGTCATCTTATCAACATCAGCTTTAGTCTTGGGTTCAATTGCAACCTTAATGACAGGATCAGGGAAGTCCATCCTCTCAAGCACAATAGGATTATCAGGATCACAAAGAGTTTCACCAGTTATGGTATCTTTTAGACCAGCAAGAGCAACTATATCACCAGTTAAAGCTACTTTAACGTCCTCTCTGCTATTGGCATGCATTTCTAGAAGTCTTCCAATTCTCTCTTTTTTACCTTTGTTTGCATTCATTACATAAGATCCTGCACTTAGCTTCCCTGAATACACTCTCACGAATGTGAGGGATCCCACAAATGAATCAGTCATGATCTTGAATGCTAGTCCAGCAAATGGTTCATCATCAGTTGCAGCCCTTTCAATTGTCACTTCTGGGTTCTCAGGATCAGAACCCTGCATTGCTGGCAAGTCAATAGGCGAAGGCAAATAATCAATGACAGCATCGAGCAATGGCTGAACCCCCTTATTCTTAAAAGCAGAGCCACATAAGACAGGCACAAAAATGCTTGCAATCGTTCCTTTCCTAATTAATATCTTGATTGTTTCCTCCTCAGGCTCAACTCCCTCTAGATAGCCCTCCATAGCTTCATCATCCAGCTCAACTATGGTCTCTATCATCAGCGCACGGTATTCTTGAGCCAACTCTTGAAGATCAGCTGGAATATCCTCATATGCAAACTTTGCACCCAATTCTTCTCCTGACCAAACTATAGCTTTCATTTTCACAAGATCAACAATTCCTTTAAAGCTTTCTTCTGAACCAATTGGGATTTGAATAACAAGTGGTTTGGCACCCAAGTTTGTCACTATCATGTCTCGAGTTCGGTAAAAGTTTGCTCCAAGCCGATCCATCTTATTGACAAAGCAAATTCTGGGCACTCCATATTTATCCGCTTGCCTCCACACAGTTTCAGACTGTGGTTCCACACCAGCAACACTGTCAAACAAGCAGATAGCACTGTCCAAAACCCTGAGAGCTCGTTCCACTTCAAGTGTGAAATCAACATGGCCAGGAGTATCAATAATGTTGATGCGATGCTTGTTCCAAAATGTGGTAGTTGCCGCAGAAGTAATGGTGATCCCTCTTTCTTGCTCTTGTTCCATCCAGTCCATTGTAGCTGTTCCCTCATGTACCTCCCCTATTTTGTAGTTTCTTCCTGTATAGTACAGAATCCGTTCGGTTGTAGTAGTCTTTCCTGCATCTATGTGAGCCATAATCCCTATGTTCCGGTAATCTTTCAAAGGCACCGTACGCTTTGCCTCTGGAAAAAGGTAAAGTAGAAAACATGTTAAGCCAGATGTGGAGACTGCAACAAGTACCAATCATTTGACACAAGAAAATTCATATTCTAGGTTAAAGAGTATTTTTAAAATTCATGTGCCTCAGCTCACGTACTCAATCAAGTAAATTTGAATCTTGCAGACAGTATGCAACTAGAAGTTCTACAATCAATCAAAATCACGAAGCTATCCTAATTCCTAGGAAGGAACTTTATCAGTCACCTAAACCTACAAAGCAGCATAGTTGTGTGACTTCTGACACTGATACAGATAACATAAACTGTAAAGGCTAGAGTCCGAACAGCCTTAGTGATAAGAAAGAAATATAAAGCGAAGGCCATGTGCAGGAAAAATAAACCTTGCACTTTCATATATCCACAATCCAACAGCTCATAAGTTTAACAGGGAAAAAAAAACAAGCAACCTCTTTTCAACCAACCGAATACTCAACTCAATTCCTCTGTCATGGCAGTAAAAAATCCAAACTTTAATGTTAATGCACTCGAAGAAGAAGAAACTCCATTAATAAATCACTAAAAAATAGAAAAAGCAAAGGAACAGAATAAAAGCAATTCCCTATCTCAAATTCCATTGCCAAATATGTTGCGAAAACAGAAAAGACAAGCACGATTTCATCAAACACGTAAAAAAAACAAGTGTTTCACAGACGGTTTCCTTCATAAAGCCAAAAAACACCCCGAACACATCACCAAACTAACTCAAAACAAAGAAATTCAGATAATAAAAAATGAAACAGAAAGAGACCATCAGCAGCCATGGCAAAGACGGAGAAGTTTCTCCTCCTCCCTCGCAGTTGGCGTGAAGTTGAGAGCTTAGAAGAGTGTGGGGCAATGCGCGCAGAGCTTCCCAGGAAATGAGAGAGAGAAGAAGAGATTGAAATTGAAGCACGAGAAGAAGGGAGACCAAGAAAGTGAGTTGGTCTTCTTTGAGACCCATTGAAATTGCAGGGTGTGCTTGAACCTGAGGCTGAACCTGTTAGCCTCACTGTCTCCGCTGCCATTTTTATTGGTTTTTGTTCTGTGTTAAGAGACCTACCTCGAGTCTCTCTCTACTGGTTTTGTGTTGTGGTTGGGCTTTATTCGCTGGGGATAACGAAACACTTCTGCTTTGTCTCGGGCTTCTGTATTCCACTTATTTCTTCTTTTCCTTTTGAGTAATTGCTTAAAATTGAGCTCGTGTATTGTTTGCCCCTTTATTTGAAGAAATTAACGATATTACCTAAACTACTCAAATTTTTTTGGGCTAATTTTTCCATTGACGAACTTGAAAAGAAAATATGTGATATTTTATTATCCTACATATTTTATTTTTCCATTGACGATATCGTTTATCTGAAGCGTGGCAGTTCTAAGAATCTCAGAAATTATATTGGTTAAAAATGTCATTGAACACACAATTATTTTTTTATGCAACTATGAAAGAGTTCAGCTATATAATTAAAATAATCTAAAAATATATAAAAATAATAATTTATATATATATATATATAAAAAAAAAAACAGGATTTTATAAAATATAGAGGCTTTAAAGCGGCCACGCAGCTCAGAATATCTACTAGCGGGTGTTTGTGAAAGGGTGGGCCAACGTAAAATAGCCTATCCAAACTTGAAGCCTGGAGAGCTCGCATGTGACTTGTTGATTTCCTGACCACAGTTAAGCATGCGTTTGTAATCGAAATCCAACGAGGTCTTACTTTTCTTATTCTCGTGAAAAGAGGATTAATTTCTTAGTTCACAAAAAAAAAAATAAAAAAAAGAAGAAGCAGAATTGTTCTCTTGTTTTAGGGAAATATTAGCCCACAAAAATCTTTCCGTTCGTACGTGGTTCCTAAATTACCAATTTAATACCCCATTTTAATTGATGAAAAACGGCCATCCATCTTTAAGGCTAAGAATAATGCCAAGCGGCCTAAAATATGCCCCGTCACGTGGGCTTCTTATCCAGGCCCAGATAATCATGTTTGCCAGTTTGACGTGTTTGCTTGCTCTCTCAGGATTCACACCCTTTAAGCACCAAAATCAAATAGCTCAGCCCAAGGCTAGCCCAAATACAAAGCCCATCCACCTGCCCACACTGTAGTTTGTGAAGTCTGTCTTTACCGTTTGGGTCATTCAAATCTGATTGGTTTTCACGCTCTAGAAAGTAACAGCCCAATCAAAGATGGTTTTGTCGTTGAAGGGCATATCTACACCTGGCCCACGTTCTAGAGTTGTAGGCAAAGCTCACAAGAAGCGCCATAATAAAGCCCTAATGGCCCAAAAACCTCATCCGCGCATCTAGCACCTAAAATTGATTGCGTTCTATTGGACTTGGGCATATGTATATGTACTATATTACCCTTTACACAGACACGTCTGAGCTCAAGGCATATAAACAACCTTTAACCGCGACAAAAGTCATCTTCAGCTTGATAATTCTCTTTTAATCTTCTTCTTCTTCCAAACAATTTTCTTTAAATTCTATAAACACACACCACACATCCTCTAAAGCTTCATTTCTTCTACATTTGTTCTAACTTATATTTACAGGAAGGTCCCCCAGACACAATAAGGGACTTGTCCTTGTTGTGCAGATATTTGTGTTGTCCAAGACCAATATTCTCAACTTTTCGATTAAGCCATCAACCTTGGAAAGAACACGATCTCAATGGAGTTTTTCACGAACCTAATCAATTATAAAACTTTAAAATTCATAGATGATTTCCCAAGTTTAGCAAAGAAAGTGTTTTAAATGATTTTAGCCACCAATTATAAGCTGATTGTGATAGTTGTGTCATAACCTAATTTTTGATCATTTTATTTTAATTATTATTATTATTTTATTTACTGAAAAGAATAAAAAAATGATGATAAAAAAATAATAATGATGAAAAAAAAGTAAAATAAAATAAATGAAGAATGAATTAAAACTTGGGTTAAGGGCAACATGATTAGAAGTTTTGGGGTTTAATTAAACTTTGGAGTTAATCTAATTAATTCAATCAAGGGTTTAATTGGAGAATTAATAAGTGTTGAGACTCAATTGAGTTTGGAATTAATTTAATTAATCAAATCAAGGGTTTAATTGGAGAATTGACAAGTTTAAGACTTAATTGAGCTTGAAATTAACTTATTCGGGGGCTTAATTGAAGCAATATTAAAGTTTGGGTCAAAATTGAAAAAACAAAATCCAAGGACTGTGTTGTAAAAGGCGCCGAAATGCAGGGGTTCAATTACAATTTAACTAGGGACTTAGTTGCAAAACTTTCAAAACTTCAAGGGCCAAAATGTAAATGGCCATTTCACATCTCAAAACAGCGCCGTTTCAAGGGACACTGTTCATCTTCTTCAAACAAGAAACGGACACGGCACGATCCTCATTCCCTCATTACTCCTGCAAACAGTCGGTTATCTCATTATTTAGAGGTGACCGCATGGCATTCTCTGGCTCTATAAAAGCTAGAGAAAGGCCATGCACGCGGGGGAGAAAAAAGAAAAACTGTGAGCGATCAAAAATGGGAAAAACTAAGAGAAAAGGAGACCCGGAACAGGGGGGAAGAGGGTATAAGGAGCAAATAAAAACAGAGGCAGGACTGAGGGACTGAAGGACGAAAAAAATAAACGCAAGAGACAAAGAGAACGAGAGCAAGAAAACAGAAGAGGAGTAACCGAAAAGGGGACAAACAGGGGAAAACGCACTGGACAGGAGGGGAGGAGGAACGAAACAGAAGTCACCCTCATCACAATCGTCTTCGAAAACCAATGACAAGTGAACAGAGGAAAGAACCAGAGAAGATGGAGGAGAGCAAGAGCTAGGGTGCTATGCTTCATCTTCATCCCTAGAGTGCAAGCAAATAAAAACAGAGGAGCTGCCGGCGTTGATTAGTTCAGTCGCTCGTCTCCAACTTCATCACACCAAGTCAGTAGCAGCCAAAGAAGCAAAGCTAGAAGAACAGAAGGGAAGTTTGAAACGGGTCCTTTGCTAAGTATCGCCCAATCACTCAGGAGGAACATCCCCATCGTCTTCATCGCCTCCAGCAACGTCTGCGGATCAGGTAAGTTTGTTTTTGTTCCTTTTATTGTGCAGCTTGGATTTAATTACCTTTGCCCAGCCCAAAAAAATGAAAATGAAAAAAATGAAAAAAATGAAAAAAATAAAAAAGTAGAAAAAAAAATGTGTACGTATGAATAAAAATAATATAAATTTATTGGTTTATTCACTGACGCCAGAGTCAGGAATAAAAATACCGGTTTAAATTTATATTATTTTTATTCGTTGTATTTTATTTTATTTAGCTAGAAAAATAAAAAAATATGTGCATGTGTAAAAATAAATTTATTTTTATTTATTTATTCACTGGTGCTTGAATAAAGAATAAAAAATATTGATCTAATTTTTTTCGTAGCTACGGATTTTTACCAACGCTAGAGTTGGAATTATTCGAGCTCGAATATTCACTGGTGCCAGAGTCAGGAATATTATAAACCAATCACCATAGCATAAGCGAATAAATGTTTAGCAATTTAAGACAAAACCAGCAATGTAGTCTGCCTCAGGCAGAACGTTTAAGGGGTTATAATTTCTTCTTTTTTATGTAACCAATTCCGAGCCATAGAATTTCTGTTGACTAGTTATGGTTTCTAATAACCATAATACTAGGTGACGACTTCTTAAACAAGACCTTTTACCCTAAAAGAACAAGATACCAGAAATCTGTTCTTTTTATATATATATTTTTTAGGACCGCCACGATGTCGGGTGCGACATTTGAATCATCAAACTTCCAAATCAATTATGGTTTTTTACCCCTAGGATTCAGTTACAAAATTGCCAAAAACACTATATGATTGATAACAAATTCATAGGAAATTACGGTTCAAATTGACCGATTTTGGTTCAGTTCAGTTTTTAGAACAAAAACAGGTTTGACTCGGTTTTTTCAGTTTGGCTCGGTTTTTTCAGTTTGACTCGAGTTTTTCGGTTTGGCTCGGTTTTTTTTCACGGTTCGGATTTTTCAATTATTCTTTTTTCTAGTTTTTCAGTTTTTTTACTCACCCCTATCATGGACTACAATGTAAGGGAACCATGATTGAAAATCTTCACTTTGGTTCATATAGTTTCTTTTTTTCATTTGGTCCATGGAGTTTTATATATTTTACATTTTAATTTCCGAACTTTATTTTTATCAGATTTTAGTCACTAGATTATGAGAGATGAGAAAGAAAGTCGTTGAAAAAAAAAGAGGAGAGAAAGATTTTGACTCCTCATATTTTTATCACAAAAATATCATTTTTAATGTTAATGGATTCGTTTTAGAGAAAAAAGTATAATGATTATTATTTTACCCTTAAAACATGTTAGAAAAAATAGAGTAGAGTCCATATATATATATTTATTTAATATAGTTTTTTAAGGATGATTAGATAGTGTTTTAAGATTGGAATTGAGATTATTGAGGTTTTTCTTTTATGTTTTTAGGGTTTTTTTTATATGAAAAAAACTTGAAAATTATAGGTTTTAGGAGTTCCAAAACACAGACTCCACTTTTTTCTATCATTGAATGAGATTGAAAATTAAACTTATAGATGCCATGATGGATGATGTTTTAGCCATCTTCTTTTTTTTAAAAAAAAAAAAATACATGGTGGATGATGCGTTGTTCTCCATTTAAAAAAACAAAACAAGTGGGTTTGGATATTTTATTTTAGTAGTTTATCCTTTCAACCTAGGCGTGCTCAACCTTTTTTTTTTAGAATTGTCCTTCATTTTTTAATATTTAATTTTTTAATAAAATTATCTTTAAATAAAATGATTAAAATGATATTTTAAGAAAATTTAATTCTGTTATAGATTTCAAATAATCTTAGACCTTTTTGGTAATATTAACAATTATTTAATAAATAATTATAAATAAAAATTGAATTTTTTTTCATAAAATCACATAGAAATAATCGAGATATTATTTATTGTTTCTTGGTTTAAAACTGCTTTACGTCTCATGATAAGTTTTTATATGAACAACCAGACTTATAATAAGAAAAAGTATTGTGCGTCAAAATAAAGGGAAATGAATGAGTAATGAAAAGAGAGTTTTGTCTAAAAGAATACGTTTTGTTATTCTAAACCTAAATATTTAGATTC
>Ga0325411_1005630_pt1 | contig 13848 bp, 12 predicted proteins | sample PopdelMetagenome_13_FD_206181 | JGI IMG/M metagenome (GOLD analysis project Ga0325411, IMG submission 206181) | Populus deltoides microbial communities from Bellville, Georgia, United States - Xylem-PdIQD-R4 | ecosystem: Host-associated > Plants > Phyllosphere > Stem > Wood/Secondary xylem... | reverse complement strand
TAGGCAATACACAGTAGCTGTCATACATTGAGCATACAAGGAAATCAAATCGTTAATTTTTTTTTGGGAAACAAATTTTCAGAAACATGCTCCAGACTTTTCTCCAATTTTCATGCAGTCTCTCAGAAAATAAACTGTGACTGCATCACAATCTCAAACAACTTTAAATATTAACATAAACCTGATTGATTGTGATACCGAGACCAAGATCAAAGTAGAAAACTCATTATTATCAACATTTGGATTTAAGAAATCCAAACTCTCATCTTCTGGTAAAAATAAATGCAACTACAAGAATGTTGTAAATGTGAATCTTCAATTTCCCTATTCTAAGAACATATAAAACAATAGGAAGCACAGTAACTAAATTTAAGCCAATGATGGCAAAACCAACCAAATGTATAAGTTGCATTCATCTAATTTGTCTGGCCATCAATAGATCATTTAATTGTGAACCACTACCAATTGCAACTTTGTCTCAAGTGATGCTTCAAGAATCAATTAATTCTTTCAGAACTAACAAACACAATTTTTTTAAGAACAGCAACTGAAAAGGTCAAATAGATTAAGCAACTAAGGCTAAGTAAAAACCCAAGAAAAAGCAGGGTAATGGACAAAACCTTAGGATCGGTCCTCATGGCAAATGGCATGCCAGTGATGACAACGGCTCTTCCAGCATGATCAGCAAAATCTAATCCTTCACTCACCTGAGAACCTACTAACAGTCAAATATGACAAACAGGTGCAACTCTATAAAAAAAAATAGCATGCATACATGAAGTAAAAAGCAAAGCACGCAGAAAAGGTTATCAAGCAACCAAACAGCTTATTTTATACAAGTGGAGGTACATATATGCCGGATATGTCAATTTCAGAACTGAAAAATATCTTGGGAAAGAGAGAGATCACACAACAGAACATCAACATATGTGTACTGTTATGTCCCGTGTACATATGGATGATGCGCTATTAAAATATTGGATGCATCTTAAAATGATTATATTGTTCTGGATAGTTTCATAGACCTAAGCCATGGAATTAAAAATATCAAAGCAAGTTTATTCCCCTCTTCACAAGCCAGCATGACATACAGAAACTTACTTGGGTAAGAACATCAAAGAAGAGTTGTTCACAAGTCTGAATGAAGGCATACCTTGCCACGACAAACAGCAAAAAATACTGCACCAGAAGTTGAGGTGTCCTTCAACTTAGCCATATAGTCCTAGCCAATATATGAAGACAATCACGATATGAATCCAAAAGAACATCCTAGTTGCTGATAGTAAATACAACAAATATGCAATCATGTTGACCTAACTTGTAGGTTGCATTACTTACCTCAATTGCAAGAGGAAACAGTGAGGATTGTCTAGGTTCTACAACAGGTTTCTTATGCTTGCAGATTCTTTCCCATATTGTTGTTGAATTTGCCTGACTCTGCAGCAACATAGAATATTTACAGAGATAAAGCTAACATATGTGCTATACAAACTGCTGTATTTGTATATGATGCCTTACCATATTCTTCCAGCAACTAATGCATTGATCCAGAAGGTAGTAAGATGGAAAGAATACGAGCAGTCCATCAGGTACTATTCGGGCAAAATTGACTGGAAAATAAAATTCACGAAACTCATCAATCAGTGGACAATGATACAGATGGAAAAAACAGTTTGGTTGATAAATTGTGTTACATACCAATAGCATTTCCAAGCTCCTGTTTGTATTCTAGAGAATCACGGGTTCTATAAGATGAGTTCAATGAGCGACCTGATGGACCAGCTGGTACAACACCAGCCCATATCTGATTTGAGGATATGACGTGAGGGTTTTCCAGCCGAATAGGAAAATCTCTGAGGTGGAACCAAATTCTCTAGTCAGCATCTTTTTAAAGTCATTTAAGTTTTTTACAAGATACAATCTACAAAAAGAGACTCACAGTTTCAACTCTTGTGCAAAAGAATCCAAGGGAGATAATGTTCCGGATGTCAAAATAATAGAGCGAACACCCATTCGAGAGAACTCTTGCATGGCGATTCCGGGATTAAAACACCACCAACTGAGCGTTCTAGATGGCTTACCTGCACAATCAAAATAATGGAATATATATATATATATATATATAAACTCACACAATTATCCTTGTAGCGGGAAGGCGTGTGTTCAATAAAAATAATCAACTCATATCCTACAATTGTGTATCTCTACCAGAAATCACAGGAAAAACATGAGTTATGCAATCAATCTTGAAATATAACATAGTTAGAAAGCCTTTAAAACCACAAAAATCTTTAAATGGAGTTGCACATTGTGTATCTCTACAAGATATCACAGGAAATGAATAAGCCATAATGCTTGGCGACCAAATATAGTGGAATTATTTCTTTTGTGCCAAGTTTGATGGAAAATCTGGTATCTTTCAGGTAATTATTATCTACAGGAATAAATAAATAAATAAAAAAGGAGGGGAGGAATCACGTTTTGGCCCAACCTCTCTGTTCTTTCTCTACAGTATAAAAACTAAAAGCCTTTTTTATGCATGTCAGTAATTTATCAAATATGATTGTAATCTTTTGTGATACTTCCCCTTTGTTATTGAAGTATACATGAAATCACCTGCAAATTACATTAACTGATAACCCAGCAAGTGGAACCAGAGACCCATGATGAGCTTTCCAACAACATTGTTAATAAAGTTCTGCTACCACCAACCCATTGTCTATACTACATTATAAAGCCTAAAACTGCTAGGCCCCTCCAATATGTTCCAACAATGACACTAAGCCACTCTACTTCAAGATAATTCTAGATTCAGTAAGATATGCTCCAAACCTAAACTACATGGCAGAATTGCTCAGTATCAAAGGCAGGACAGTAATACTTTTCAACAAGACAAATTTCTTACATGAATTCCCAAGAGTTAGTTTTTATACAAAACATTAAACATCATGCAAGTATGGAATGTGTTATTTAACTTGGGCATTGCAAGTTTAAGCTGATAAATCAGTAAGTAAGTCAAAAGAGATTTTGCAAGTGAGAACATAAAGAATAGTGGAACACTATGAAATTTTGGCCCAAACATCAGAGCATGATTTTTCCCTGAATACCTTTTAAGACATCTGCAGCATTTGCCTCACTTTCCTGCACATGAACCTAAAAGGAACATAGAATAAGTTTCAATGAAAATAAAAAAACAGAAATAACAGCAAATGAAAAGGGAAACGAGATTGGCAATAAAACTCCCATCCAAGTCCTACACAATTCTATGACCAAATAATAAAATTAAAGCTTACTCGATAGAAATTCGCATGGGAGTTGTTCTTTTCTCTAAAAATTATTTGAAGGAAATCACTAATGCTTTCCAGCCTGCAACCAGTGCCTTTTGACTTGTCCTGCTTATCTTCTTCAAGGAGAACAGCAGCATCTTTGATTATATCAATGATCTTAGTTGCAGTGTCGTGTGTAACATTAAGATCAGCAAGAAGCTCATAAATGTAAGGTCCAGGTTTGGTGAATCCCAATTCCTTGGATTCAATGGGCACTTCAGCAATCCGCTTCTCAAGCTTCAAAAGAAGTGCTGCAACAGTTGAAAATTAGCTCCCAAGAAGTACGGCCATATCAATTACAAGCATAGCAACAAAATTGTAAGAAGAATAGCAGGAAGTATATATGAACATGCAATCCTAAACAGCATATAGTGAGATAATATAGGCATGGATCAAGTTGAGTTGAGGAAGAATTAATGCGTACATATAAGAATAGCAAGTGCATATTGACGGAATTAAGCAATCAGTGACCAGAATACCTCTGAGAATAGCAAAATTATCTGGATTCCATGATTTGTCATTTGATTCTTCCCTCCTTGTCACAGAAAGGTCAGTACAAGATTTTGCTTCAGAAATGCAAGCTGTGAGAAGCCAAGAAGGCAAGTCAAAAGAGGCTGCATCTGCACATAAGCTTTCCTGCAGCGTATTTTTTAATATAAGAGTTTAAACTCATATAACATCAAATGCAGATGACTGTCAGCAAGAAAAATTTGTTTTCTGAAATGATAACATTAAGAAACCAGCATATATGGTTTCACGAATTTACAAGAAAATTCTAATTTCCTGGCAAAGAAAACACCAATTGTTTCTGCTTACCAGGTTATGAGCTTCATCAAATATCAGTATACTGTTGTCCCAATCAATGGCAAGAGATTTTCGATTTCCACGATCAATAAGGTAGTTATAAGGTGCAAACAAAATATCAACAACCTTGTGGAGCTCCCTTGATATGTAGTAAGGGCATCTACAAGTATTAGCAGACAGAATAATCACAAAACCATCAATGGCTACGACCTTTTAATATTATTATTTTTTTTTTGTAAAAGAGGATATTAAACCTACGGTCCAAATGTTCTTCCAATATTAACCAAATCCTCTATGTCGACAGGCTCATCTCCAAGATGGGGATTGCATTTCACATAATCTAGAATGTAAGAACAGACACATATAGACGTCAGATTTTGTTGAGATTATAACTGTATGGAAAAATAAACTTTGAGCTCAGCTGTTCAACCTCTTTATTGTATGTGATCTGCAAATGCAATCTGAAAGTGTCGGTGACATCTTAAACATTCAATAAAATATTTACTATGCTAAATTCGACCACAATCATCACCATAGAACTTTATCCATCAAATTGTTTTTTGAAAAAAAAAAATTCTAATTAATTATCATCCATGAATTCACCAAATATTCACAGCATTTGAAGGATTAGAATAGCCTCTGAGTGCATGCAAGAAGTAAAGAGAAAAAAAGAAGGGTAGAAATGTAGAAGCATTTAATGTCGAATTGATGCCCAAGTCTAGGAATAAGAAAATTAAATTTAACTTCATTCAGTGAGAAAATTTGAGGAAAGGCCAACTAACACTATGAAGAGAAGGGGAGGAAAACTGGAGCTAAATCAAGGATAAAAGAGAGCATCTTATACTTTACATAACAAGTCTCTCTATTGCAAATTACATGAATAGGATAGTATTTTACATTTAGCTAGTTGTCAGGCAAAACAAAATGAATGTTAGTATGAATGAACTGTTGCAACATAGTTTAGAATCAATGACACTTAAAGAGCTATTCGGAAATAGAGTGGTACTTCAATTTCATGAAAAAATGGAGTATAAAAAAAGAAGAAAACTGGAACTTCATGTTCAATGCAACATTTCTCCATCTACAAAACAGGAAAACTAGTTTTTCATTTTTCAAATTTGTATTGAATTAGGAAAACACTTAATTTACAAGTTTTCCATCGTTTTCCAAATAAAGAAAAGACATAAACAATTCTTTTATATACAAAAAGATTAAAATTATTTGTTTTTACATTTTTATATTTAGTTAGTGTCATATTTAATTTTTATCATAAATCAAATATAAAGATGTTATTTAAGCTAACAATTTAACTTTTTATGATAATTTTTTATTTGAATGAAATAAATTCTACAATTAAATTATCATGAATACAAAATATTAAGATGACTTATAAATTATGGTTTTGTTTTTCTATGAAAAATAGTTGTAAATTGTAATCTTGAGATATTTCTTATTTTTGGATGGAAACATTCGTCTTCGTTCTCAACAAATGAACATGTTTTCCAGGTTTCCAGTGGAAAAGGAAAGCTGGTTTTGATGGAAACATTCATCTTCGTTCTCAACAAATGAACATGTTTTCGAATTTTCCAGTGGAAAAGGAAAACTGGAAAATGAAAAGAAAGCTGAAAATAAAAAAGAAAAATAGTTTCCTATTAATATAAATAAACCCTTACTCTCCTCCCTGCACAACCAGAAACTTTTATCCATTAATTTGTAATCCAGACTAAGTTTAGGATATAACAGCATAAGTTATTGAGAGCCCAAAATCTTGATTGTGCAATTTTCATCTAGATGGAAAGTCGTGTCTTTCAAGCATTTTGTGGCTACATTACCATAATAAAAAAATTGTAGATGGATTCAAGCACAACAGAAATGCACAAAGTATAATACCTGCAACACGGGAATAATGGGTGCATTGACGCTTTCCCCGTGTTTTGCAAATAAGATGGCATGCATTATTCTGTACTTTTCCACGTAGTAAGCTGACTTCCTCGTGAATGCATAACTGCTCCCGAGATCCTAATATTACCATTTTAGGCCTGCATATTCTTTAAATTTTAGCAAATTGAAATTCTAACTGAACCCAATAATCAGATTGATCCATTGAACTTGTCCTAATAAAAAGACTACTAGTACTGCTAACACCACATCTATTGCAAAGAAGCCCAACACCCTTGATATCATTCAAAAAGAATATGTGAATAACTAACAACAATCCTCGATATAAAGACATTGGCTTCCACCATATGACACAAATACAGCTGACAGTAATAGACAAAAGCAACACATCAAGAACCGAATTCAATTCCATCCACTGTTAATAATTTTGACTGCAAAAGAAATCAAACCAGAAAATGAACTCCAACCTGTAGCTGCTCCTCTTCAACTCCTGAATCACTTGCCGAAGTTGGCTGTGCGTGCGTGAAGTATACACTATAGTCGGAAGATTGCGATCCTCAGATTGTGATGATGGCACAATATCCAATTTACCACCCGCAATCCGACCATTCCTTTCAATCTTACCAGTCGAAAATCCACCTAAACTCTTCCTCCAAGCCAATGTGGCACAAAGAAGGCATAGAGTTTTCCCGGTTCCCGTTGGACTCTCCAAAAGGGCATTACATTTCTGCCATATTTTTAACAAACAGCATAAATTTGTGACTTATAACACTAACAAATTAACTAAAATAAGTAAATTAAAGGCAGATTTTTCGATAATAGGACACAAAAGGATTAAAACTTGCAAGAATTGTATTTCAGATTGAAAAATGAAACAGCTGTCAAGCATAGCTATTGAAATTAATTAATTTCTCTAATTAGTTGATTTTTGTCGTGACGGAGCATTATCAGAAGCTAAGAATGGTGATGAGTGGAAAGTTTAAGGAAGCAATGAAACGGCAGCGTTCTATATTTGAGGACTTACGTTTTGGAGGGACTGTATGACTTTTTCCATGTAAACGAGCTGACAATCGTAAGCCTCGAACGGGAAATCAACGTCGATTCCCCTTATCTTGTAGGTCGGCATTTTCCTTTTCCAGGGTCTGGTTGGTTTCTCGGAAAGTTGTTGATGGTCTCCTGATTCTCTTCCCCGTTAATGAGATGGTAAGAGAATGAAAACCCTAGTATTAAAGCGAGAGATTTTCCCGCCACTCCGCTTGTCATTAACCGTTGTCGTTTCATTATTTATTCCTTTTCGTCTTCAGTTTTCTTTTAATTGAAATACCAAGTAAAAAATGTATACATACCGTTTGTTTTTATATTTAAAAAATATAAAGTTTTTTTATTTTTAATTATTTTTTTGTGTTCTTAGATGATTTTGATGTCTTAATATTAAAAATAAATTTTAAAAAATAAAAAATATATATTATTTTAATATATTTAAAAAAACATTTTAAAAAGCAATTAATATGATATTTCTAAACACCCTCTTAATTGGATGGTCATGGGGGATTTTATCAAATCGCATATGCTTTGCTTCCTTCCAAAAACTTTAACACATTCTCTTTTCTTAATAATATTATTATTAATTATTAACAAGACACTAAAAGGGTCTGGTTAAATAAACAATTTTACTGTAACTATGAACACAGAATTTGAGTAATTGAAGCCCGTGATAAAGCCTATACTTGCTAACCCGTCGGAAAAGGGGAATTTTTAAAATTGAATATTGGATCATTGAATGATATTATTTAGCTTATGAGATTTATCCTACTTGATCATCATTTGTTAAAACAATCTTGAGACCATTAAGAGCAAAGAAGAGGAAATATTTTGCAAGCAAGAGTTTGCAAAATATGACATAGAGTGGGCATTTAGGTGTGCAGTCTCGTTTTGTAATTGTGTGTGGAATTGTGTGGTATTGAGATGAAAAAACGCTTGCAAATATTATGAAAGCTTGCATAGTAAGATACGATATAATTATTGAGGATAAAGCAGAAATGAACCTCGTATTTGATCGTGAACATGAAGTAAATTCTTTTATCAATGTCAGATGGTGAAACACTAAAAGTACATGATTTTCTTCAAACTCATAATCGAATCAGGAATAAAGTAATTAGCTCTCTATTATAAGAAGATTTGATTGAACATTTGTGGAAACAACATGATGACGAGTAAAATCATTAGATTTGAGCTTATTATGTTATTATAATTTTCCAATATTTTTATATTGTTTTATTTCTTGTTATGGTTGTACTATTTCAAGTTAATTAATCCTACTTGTTGTTGTGTGCTACAAAAACTTAAAAGGTTTTGTGAATTGATATCAAAGTAAAATTAAATATTAATCAACAAGTTTAAAATAACCAAGAAATTTCAACATTGTTAATTAAATATACACTAACCTGAAAATATATCAATCTAATTAATTAAAAAAATAAAACCTCTCTTTTCAATAATTTCCAACTTCTTATTTTTAAAATATGCTATAGAAATCGAATCCAACTTAGAAATATCTATTTTCATAATTTGATCTTCTTTCTCGATCCTTTCCAATTCTTATTTCTCTTGACTTTGTTGTATCATTGTAGTTTGTTGCTCTAACATAACTTTCTTGTCTTGTTTCTTTTGTTCCTCAATTTCAACTAGAGTATCCTTTAATTATTGTAAGAGATTTGTTACAGATGTCTCTCTCACTTTCTCTTTATCTTATTTACGTTTAAGTCATTTCTTTATAGTTTTCTGACCATTTAGCCTATCTTGATTAGTCAACGATTCACTATCTTGTCCTAAACTAACAGAATCAAGAGTAAATAGAGTTGATGAAGCGGGACTTGCACTAGCATGACCTTTTTGTTTTTTGTTTGACCTTTTGTTGTTGATATGCACGCTCATATTGCCATTTGGATTCCTTTTTTTAAGATAACCCAACAATGTTCAAATTGAAATTGTTTGCTAATACAAAAAGCATACATTTGTCGAGCATTATCATAACCTATTTTTGGGTTATTTTTCAATTCATGTTTTTTTTCTTCTCTTAAAAAAATACAAAAAAATAAAAAAATATTATAAAAAAATATATCAATGAAAAAAGGATGCCAAAACGCTCAAAAAATTATGAAAAATTGGTTGAGGAGGTTCAAAAATACAAAGATTGAAATTTGACAATATTTTGTTGACTGATGAAAGCCCTATTGACAAAGAAAATTCAATTTGAGGAAGAAAAGTCCAAAATCAGATGTTTATATACTCAATTAAATTTTATTGAAGGTTTGATTGAATTTATGGAGGGTTTGATTGTAAGAAAAATTGATATTTAAGTCAATTTAGGCTTTAATTGAAAGAAATTAAAGTTCTGGGGTCAAATTATAATTTTTTAGAGTTAATTTGGTCAAATCAGGGCTTAATTGCATAAATATTAAAGTTTGATGGCTAATTAGGGACTTAATTGAAGAAATCCGAAACCAATGACCAAAATAAAAAACGCGTGTAAATAGAGGGGCTGTAATTAAACCGAATCAGGGGCCAAATTGAAGAAATTAGAAGTTTATTGATCAATTGAGGGTCAAATTGCACAAATTCAAAACCAAAAACCAAAGTGAAGAAGGCAGTCAACTTCAGGGCCGCTGTTTGATTTTTGGCAGGGATGCAATGCATTGATTGTTAAATCAAAATTGCAATTTAGGACTTAATTGAACAAATTACAAATTATAGATTGATTTGGATTTTGACATAAGTTTTTGCTGCCTTTTCCTTTTAAATGAAACGACGCTTTTTGGCTAAAACGGCGTTGTTTTATACATTGTTCATTAAAAAAAAGACCCAAAACGGTGCCATTTTGAACGACACCGTATGTCTTCTTCTTCCCTTGGACGTGCAAAAAAACAGGGGAAGGGAGCTTTTGTTCCCCTGTGTTTTCCACCGCCTTCCCCTTTAAAAAGACGCCGACCAAAAACCTTATCTTGCTCAGCTGACCCGTGGCCTCCCACGTGTTGAAGAAATGGAGGAGACGTGGGTCCTTGGGCAATCGTGGGGCGGCAGTACAGTGGCCACCCTAGCTATGTCTCTCCTATGTTTTCCTATAAATACAGGGGAGATGAAGAAGAAAAGGGGGGGAAGATCGAAAGAGAAGAGAATGACATAGTAGAGAAGATAGAAAAGAGGAGGAGAAAAGGAAAGAAAAAGAAAAAAAAAACAGAAGAGAAAAAAACAGAGGAGGGAGAGAAAGAAGAAGGAGAAGCACTGCTGGCCATCGTAGTCCCCTCACCGCAAGGACAACATCCCCACCGTCAGCACCGCGAGCAGCTGGTCGATGTCCAGTTAATTACACCCATCGTTACCTTCCTTCTTCGTCACCCCCCGCTGTTCATGCTGCATATGAACAATGAAGGGTGATCCATTGTTCCTTTTTCTTTCTTTGCTGGGCTGAGCCCAACCCATGCATTTGGGCCGAGTTCGCCCTAGACCACTGAACTGGGTCGGATCTGGCCCAGTTCAAAAAAAATTTATTTTCAAAATTTTGTGACTTTTTCATCTTTTGCTATACGTCTTTTTGCTTAATATTAGTCTGTATTTTATTTCGTAAAAATATGAATCCGATATTAAAATACTCAGTTTTCGTCAAAACTTCCAAAAATACAAAAAGAAATTTGAAAAAATGTTTTTGTGCATACAACAAGCATCTCAAAGCTGAAAAATCATATTGCGTTTTTCATACACCAAAAAATAATGTTTTAACATGTACTTTGGCTTTAATAGCTAGTTTATTAAAGTCAAGAGAACATTGGCCAAAATTTTAAAAACAACAAAAAATTTATTTTGTCTGTCTTTTATTTCATACACCAAAAAACAATGTTTTAACATGTATTTTGGCTTTAATAGCTAGTTTATTAAAGTCAATAGAACATTGGCCAAAATTTTAAAAACAACAAAAAATTTATTTTGTTTGTCTTTTAGTATCCAGGATACGACATTACACGTAATACGTATTCCAAATATTAAATTCTTTTTTTCAAACCCTAGAACGGTTAGATTTTACCTCATTAAGATAAAGAACCTCCTTATTAAGGAGGGCTTTTCTTGAATTTTACACAAACCAACAATTAGAAACCACAACAAGACTTTAGATTTTATCAGACAACAAAACAATGCAGCTTACCTTAAGTAGGGCGTAGTTGGGTATTAATACCTTCCCTTTACGTAACAGTCTCCGTACCCGATCTCTAAGACCAGTTAGGGTTTCTAGTGACCAGAATACTAGGTGACGACTCCCATTTAAATTTTCTGCTGATAAGAGACAAGAATTCCTTGTTTCTCTATATTTGTCAGATAGACCAATACATTTTTCCTTGAGTGGTGGACAAATCGTCGCGACGTTGCACACATGCGACAATCATCATTAATTTGGTAAAAAGAATAAGAGAAATTAAAAATAATAAAAAATAACAATTTAACATGGAAATGAATATTAAAATTACCTTTAATTTTTTATGTTATTCTAGGATTGAGACAACAATAACACCTAAAGAGGTGGATTAGATGTTCCATTAATATCAACAAAGAATACAATTTAAAATAATTAAGCACACCAAGCACAATAAATACAATAACCAACAATATAATTAAAGTGATTAAAATAAACAGGTAAAGAAAAAGAGATTGTAAACTCAATTTTTAATGTGGTTCGACAAATCTACATCCACATCTCAAGTATCAGTTGTACTTGAATATTTTACTCTTTTACTTATTCGACAAGATTATACACCACTTGAAGACGCCCCCTACAAGATTTTCCCCTTTGTAACAATATATCACCAATGCCAAGAGTTCATCCAAGCTCTCAAGTTCTTATAAATGTGATTTTGTAGTCACAAAATACTGTAAACCCCAGGTGTAAATTCATTGTGAAATTGAAGAAATATTTTAAATCAGATAAAGAAAATAAAATGAATGATGTATGAATTTTGATATATGGGACTATTACAATATATATATATATATATATATATATATATATATGAAGGGTAAGGATATAAAAAAATTTATCCGAAATCACTGCTTTTAAATGTTGGTTAAGAAACATAAACCCGATACAACTCAGGAGTTCTATAAAAATTCTAAAAGAAGTGTATAAGGAAATTAAGCTAATAAATTATGAAAATTAGGGATTTGATGTTTGCAGTAAGGGAGGGATATGGACCTTCAAAATTCAGAAAATTGGTTAGCGAACAAATTTTTAAAAATAAAAGTGTGAAAATGCCAGAAAAATAAAAAAGGTTCAAAATGTGAATTAAATTTTAATGGAAGTAATTTATGAGGAAAGAAAGGTACTGAGGTATAAATTAATAAATTTTGATATCGCCCATTGAAAATCGACATTAAAAATATACCGAGATGAAGGAAATAATACCCGATAACTATAAAAGTTACTATTTGAAGGGACATAGTGGGATTTTGATAATTTTTTCCTATAATAGGCTTGGGTGCAATCGACCATAGGGGGATTGAGAGGGAAGAAAGGGAAAAACTCCATTTTGCTTTAAAAATCCATAAGAAACCTAAAGAAAAATCAAGAAAAGAAGAGAATTAGTGATATTAAAGGATTTAGGCAACAAAATCACTTAGATTTAGAGTGTTATTGAAAGAAGAATTTGGGGATGGAATGAGAGGGAAGGGGAGGCAGCAGCAAACAAGGAAGAAGAGGTGGAAATCCTTGATTTGTTAGCACTTGGAACCTAGATTACTCCTTGATAAGGTGTCCCAACCTCCATTTAACAAGTTCTTACAATATTTGTTAAGTTTCCATTGATTTTCCATCAAATTAAGGTTAGGTTTTATGATTAATTTAGGGAGGGGAATGAGAAATTGAATTAAATTGATATTTGTGACATGTAATAAGATAGAAATGAGTTGAGATAACAAGTAATTTTGAAAAGAAATTAGTAGTCCCTTACTAAGTGTGAGGTCGGCCATTGATGTAGGAAGAAAGAGGATGTTTATTTGAATATTTGACTTGATGATGTGTGATTATATGAATTAAAATGATGAGAAATGCATGAAGGAATAACAATGAAGGTGTTAGAGAGGGTTGGGAAGAATGTTGATTGACTAGTTAATGAAAATGGACAAATAAATTCTTAGAAAGTGTTTTTAACATCATTATAGTGTATATATAACATGGCAAGGAATTGGTTTGAATAAGGATAAGTTAAATTGGTGATGTGTGAATGGTTACAGAATTGTTGACGAAACTAGACAGTTTTGTCTCTTGATCTTCCAGAGGGAATTCGAGCATGTGAGGGAATTCAGACTAGGTCTCCTCATAGAAATTATAGATTTAAATATTAGCTATCCAAGGAAGTTTACCTTGCTTAATTTAGAGTTTTAAAACTCTAGTTATATGTTAATAACCGAGAGGGGTTCAGGATAAACCTTACTGGACGGTTGGTCATCTTCTCGATAACGGGTAGTTTTTAGGGCTTTAGGAGCAGAACTAGGTTCTTCTCCTTTAATAGATTTATAGCCTTGTATCTTAGCTTTCCAAAGGATTAAGCCACACCTTAAAACTAACTATATAATGTTAGTTATGGATAAAACACAAAACAATATTCGAATGAAGAATTACGTCGATTGTAATGTTGATTTGCATTTTTGTTAAAAATCTTTAGGAAAAAGATTTAATGGGAACATGAGATGTAAATTTAAGAAATATGGATAATAACGAATGAGATGATTAAAAGAAATTGTATATACTTTTTATTTGATGGAATAAATGCTCGTA
>Ga0325411_1005628_pt1 | contig 13851 bp, 9 predicted proteins | sample PopdelMetagenome_13_FD_206181 | JGI IMG/M metagenome (GOLD analysis project Ga0325411, IMG submission 206181) | Populus deltoides microbial communities from Bellville, Georgia, United States - Xylem-PdIQD-R4 | ecosystem: Host-associated > Plants > Phyllosphere > Stem > Wood/Secondary xylem... | reverse complement strand
CATATTCTAATCGAATCATGTTTGAAATAAAGAATAAAATTATCAATTTGGAATTGATATCAGCCCTTCTCAATGGGCCTAGGTAATCAAATGATTAATGGTATTATGATTATTGATGTAATTACTGGTAATCAAATGATTAATGGTATTATGATTATTGATGTAATTACTGAAAATAGGAATGATCATGAAATAAAATAAAAGGAATTTAGTTGAAATCTTAAATGTGTTTAACTATTCATTTGATTATCTCATAAATGATGAATTAAATGTTGTATTTTTTAAGGATCATCTTAATCATGTTAGGAGTAGATCCAACCTACATCTTTTGATCATATAGACTAAGTGTAAAATTTGAAATTTGAATTGTAATATTACTTTATCTTAGCATGTAAACATAAATGCTCATCTTTTATAGTTATAGTTATTTAAACTAAATGTCCTCTTTGAATTTTATATTAAACTGTTAAAGATTGAATTTATTGCAATATATAACCTTATTAGAGGTTAATTGAATGAATGGAATGGAAACATTGATTTATGTGGTTTACGATCTAAGAGAAATAGATCAAGGATTTACTTGTGTATGGATATAAAACAAATTATATCGATAACTTGGTACCTCCCATTATAAGGAAAACTTTACTGAAATTTCAGTAGAAATTACAACAGAACATCAAAATTATATATATATATATATATATATATATATATATAGACACACATACTATGTTTTGTTTCGGGAAAAGTAATTGGACTGCTACACCTTCCCTCATTTCCATAGCATGCCAAGTTGTTAATTCACCTCACCATTATTTGCATTTCATTAGCATAAGTTCTAGCTTGAACATCCCTACCTTAATCTCTCTTGCCTTCCCCATTCTAGTAGTGTAGTATAGGAAATGTTTTCTTATGAATTTTAATCCTTATGGTAGGATATAATCATAGTCAAGGAAGACTTTTTTCTCATAAAATAAACAAATGTCTTTACCTTTTTGAAGTAGTTTTTTAATTTACTATTGCTCTTTGTTAATTCCTTGCATGGTTAAAATGGGGAAAATACATGTATAAAAAAGGCGTCAAGGAAAAAATAAGAGAATTAATTATGTACGAATGGCTTTTTTTATGTCTCTTTTTTCAAGGGATTAATGTTGAATTTTTTACGAAAAGGTCTTCTTGATGAGTCTCCATTTCTAAAGGACCAATGTCAATATTTTTTTTAAAAAAAAGTGATCTAATCAATGAGTCTTCTTTTCTAAAGAATCGACATCGAACTTTTCTCTCATAAAAGATTCACTCGAGGAGTAATTTTTTCATTAATGTTTTCATTAGGGACAAGAGAATTGAAATTTCAAGAATGTATAACATATTTTTCTTATTTGAGAACAATTATCACATTTCAATAACAATCTAAAAAGTTTGGTCAAGACATTTTATTAGCATTAGGTACACTACATAGGGATATATTACTACTTATTATAATCTAACAACTTATTCATATTAAAGATACAGAGTATTAGTTTCATGCATAAATATTTATAATTAAATTTAGATAAGTTTTTTTTAATCATATTTGATATCCCACTATTTATCATAAATATTAATAGCCCTTCCTATTAATTCAGGAAATCTCACTTAGATTTTTTAGTGGTTAGGATCCTATTTAATTTATATGACATTAAGTGACTCAAAAAATCAAAATAAGTTAAATTAGATTGATAACATGACTTATCAATCACATATCTATATGACTTGAGAAATATATCCACAAATAAATGTTTAGGAATAAATGTTGATGAAAATCAAAGTTTAAAAATTGAAAAGATGAGAAATATATACACATCAAAATATCTGATTTTGTATTACCATGAACTATTCATATTTTTTATTTTATTATATGTCAATAATTTTTCATAAAAAAATTAATAATTTAAATTCTATCAAAATAAAATAATTTTCTAGTATAATTATTCTTTGTCTTATTAATCTATTTTTTTTCAATCAAAAATTATATTTTTTTTTTATCAATGCATTTCATTTAATAAAAATTGAATGCAATTAGAATAAACTAGTCGTCTACACTCCGCCCGGAATCAAACTCAAGTTTTTGTCAACAAAAAAAAAAAGAAAAAGAAAAACACAGATATTAGCACAATGTTTTACACCATTAAAAAATTCTAATCACGTCATGGACTAATTTTTTTTTTTTTTGTCAATGTAAAAGGATGATGAATGAATTTAATAAAATAAATTGAGAATTATATATAAAACAAATATAAAAAAAATTCTAAGAATAACCAAAGATTAAGTCAATAAATTTAGACAAATATAAATATTAATATATCTAATCACGTCTTGGAGAAAACTCTTCAATTTGTTTTTCATTTAATTATACAACAATGAATATAAAATTATTTCAACTCTACTGATAAAAACTTTTCTAGTATAATCCCTACTTTTCTATCAACATATTCTTTTCCAAATTTTTTTTTCATGGGTTTTTAATCAGATAAAAATTGTAAGTAATTAGAGTAAAAAAAAACTCTAAGTAATTTTAAATAAAAATAAAAAAAGGTTTCCATTTAGATAAAAAAAATACCCATTATATAACTAATATGCACCCTTTTTTGTATTTTACTTCACCAGAATAATTATTTTTTAAACTTATTAGAACATAAATGCAAGTTTCAATAAAAATAGAAAAAAAAATATATTTTTTGATATTTTTGATATCAATATATTAGAAAAGAAAACAATAATATACTGATGGTGTGCTATAATGGAGAACTTTTTGGAATCTATTTTTTTAACTAATTATACTATTATAAAAAAATATTTGCAAAAATAACAACAAATAAAATCATAAAGGAAAAATATATTTTTAAAACTTTTTTTTTAAGATTCATGTAATATTCTTGTTTTAAAAACAAATTGTAAGAAGCACAGTTCATTGACCAAAAAGTTAACAAAAAAATATTTGCAATATATCGCTCGTGTGCTACAATAGGAAACTTTTTAGAATTTATTTTAAAACTAATTTTATATTATAAAAAATATTTATAGGAAAGACAATAAATCAGATAATAGAGGAAATTGTTTTTCGAAACCTTCTTTTATGATTCATGAAATATTCCCTGCTTTTTAAAAAAATTACAAAATACATAGTTCATTTAGCAATAAGTGAAAGCAATTCAACAAAAAAAAATTGCAATAACTATCATGATCTGAACTTTATTTTTATAGAATATTCATGACCCAAATATTAAAAAAATAATTATGTATAGTAAATTTACATAAAATAATTAATAAAATGATTGCTAACATCGTAAAGAAAAGGAATAAGAATCTTATTAAAAATTAAGTGTTAAATTGATTGATATTTAATGAAACAATATCTCAAATATAAAAATATTTATTGAGTTATAATTAATTTTGATTAAGCTTTAAAAAAAGAAATAAAAAAAATCATGAAATGAATAATAAAAAGAGTGCCTACAAATATCATAAGAAAATTATTATAATCCCACTATAAAAAAAATTTAGCTATTTAAAAAAATCAATCCAAATTAAAAACAAATAAGGGCATTAAAAAAACCGTCTAGAAGGTTGGGCATAGTAAGCCAACTTTGGCAACCAAAAAATAGGCATGTGTGCATGGACTAGTAAGGGTAGGCTTCCATGTCTGGTCCATTTTTTTAAAGGCGGGCGAACAACTAGTCATATGCTCAACTTAAAAAAAAAAAAAAAAAACAAAAAACAAATAATGCCTCGTCTATACTGGCAAGTGATGCGTTGCCTTTGGTTTCAACGCTGACCACCTCAAGTGGCCAAAAGGTAGGTTTCTAACTTTTCATACTAAAAAAAAATCAATTTTCTACTATTTTTTATCTAAAAAATATTTAAAAAACCATAATAAATTTATTTCCAACATTAAATTAGCTAAAGACTAGTAAGAAAAATATTTTTAAAAAATATAAAAAAATAAAATCAGAAAAGTAATAACGATTGCTTTTCAAAATACTTTTCACTTGAAAATACATCAAAATAATTTTTTATTTTTTAAAAAATATTTTTTAACATCAACATATTAAAAAATATAAAAATAAAAAATAATTTTATTTTAAATAAAAAATATTATATTTTAATAAAAGTATGTTTAAAATACAATTTCAAAGATCACTTTTTAACATCAACAGCTAAGGACCCGGGTGCCGAGTTACACGGTTGACCTGGGTAAACCCGAAAAAATTTAAAAAAATTGAAGTTTTAATATTTTATATAAAAAAATTAAGTACAATCCATGTGAATATAAGCTATACATGTTATAAATAATAAATTTTAAAAGATTATTTCAAAAGATTTTTTTATCCCACATTGAAAAGATACTATGTTAATATGCTATCTTTTTAAGTTGAAGTATTTAAACCAAAAAGGTTTTTTATCCTGTATTGAAAAAACATAACTTTTTTCTTATGAACATAAAGTATATATACTAAAGGGTTTCACAACCTATATTGAAAAAATAATTTTATTCTGTATAGTAAAAGGTTTCAAATCTCACATTGAAAAAATAAAACATTCTTCTAGTATTTATATAGTGCACTTTGAAAAGGATTAATAATCAACTAAAAATATATATATAAAAAAAGTCTCAAACTATGAGAAAAAAACACGTTTGAAAATAAAAATAGTCTCAACCGGGTTTTGTCGGGTTGCCCGGGTCACGAGTCACGGGTCAACCGGGTTTTGCCAGGTTTTTACTCATTCCGATCTTTTGACTTACCAAAACCAGTCCAGCCACTAAGTCGATTGGATCCTGAGTCAATCTATTAGGCCGATCTGGATTTCAAGTCGACCCACAAGCCAATCCGAGTTTAATAAGTATACTTTGACCCATTAGAAAGGTCTTCTACTGCTGCAAGTCCGGGGTTACGAGTGACGTAATTTTGCCAAAAGCAATCAGCAATCGTTAACGACTTACAGCTATTAACCAGTCGCCATGTATGACCCGAGGCTGAGACCGTTTGAACCAACAAGACAGTGATTCATAAACGCCGTCAAGAAGGCAAGAGAGTATTCGCATCCATCTCTTGTGTCCACTTGTAATTCGCTGCAAAGTAAAACAGCAAGCTACATTATGGTTCTTTTCGACTCACCAATGTTACACCTCTCCTCTCGTAATTTAAAATTTCCCAATATTATCCTATTTGTTTTTCTCTTTTGATAATTAAGTTATTTTAATACATTTATTTATATAGGATAATCAACAAGACATATATAATCCTCAAAACCAAGACCAGTGACTCATAAAAAGTTTCAATTTCGCTAAATGCTATTAAATAACCAATGCCAAGCTAATTTTTTTCTTAGTTTTTTTTCTCTTAGTATCAAATCCTATAAATGTTATGATATATCAAGAATAAATTCAAGAATTAAAAATAAATTTAAATTATAAAGTAGATTATTTGATGTTAGGTTATCATTGGGTTCTTACGAAACAATTAGAGAATCTCGAAATATAAGAGTAGAATTGAAATATAGGGGAATCTACAGGGACCAAAATAAAACTATCCAATTACACTTATTTACACTTTCTTACACAACCCCTCTTTTCTCTCTCTCTGTAACTAGTCCGCGACATTTCTAATTTTATTTGGGAAAAAAGCAGACTTTCTTAGCTGTCCAAAGCACGAACCTATAGTTATTTCCCTGAAAAGGATCTGCTGCTTTTCTCTCTCTGTTATTCATCCAATTAAGGTCAGTGGAAGCTTGCTTTGGATCTCTAATTATAATCAACTTTCTGCACCTACACTTACATCTACCCAATTCCAGGTCCGTTACTCTTTCCTTTTTTTTCGAATTGTGAACTGTTGCTGCAGCAATTCTTTTTTGTGTTGCTAGCTTTCTTTCCTTCAGATCCGTCGTTTTTAGATGCCTTACTGTGTTGTTTCATGGACGTTTTCTTTGCTTGCTTAGTAACGGAAATAAAAAAATATTTTGATTTATTATTAGTCTTCTCTGCTTTGCATCAACGTAAAATTGAAAAGAAATTGTTTTGATTAGATTTATTGTTGATATCCCGTACAAGATTCCAGTGTTTAGTGAATGAAGTTTGCGATTAATTGAAGGTTTCTTGAAATCTGGTGTTAGAAATGGCGAATCGACTGAAAGAGGATGAAAAAAATGAGCGCATAATTCGTGGACTTCTCAAACATACAGAGAATCGCAGATGTATCAACTGTAACAGTCTGGTACTCTTTCTTACTGCTACTTCCCTTTCTCTTTTTCTGAAATTATTAGCATTACTTTTGCCTGGTGTTGTTCTTTGAGAAATGGAATGGTGCGGCTGAGTTGGTCTTAGCGAGTTTAATTTTGGCATTTTTTTTTAACATTGTTTGTTGAAATAATCTTAAAGTAAGGCTTAAGGTTATGCTTTGGTAAAGCTGTGTGTGGGGAGCTTGTAAGGCATAAGAAGAAGAAGAAACAAATGCTTGCAATGTTGGTTCTGAATAAGTAAAATGAGTTAACGGAATTGGTAGCAAGTGGTTGTGATGGTGGTCTTGAGAAATATTGTATGCTCCTTAATATAAGCTCTTTTCAGATCCATATTTACCAAAGAATGCTTATGGGAACCCAACTGTTAGTGAGTTTGACTTCGATAAATTTTATTGCTCCCCTTTATTATATAAAAGGAGAAAAAAAAAATGAAGATTTGGTAATTTCTTAATTAATCTTGGTTTGATTTGTAGGTATGGAAAGAAAAATTGAAATGAACTTCCTCCATGATTATTGCTTACCTCTAACAACCTTTTGAATTTGAGATGATGTTAGTTTGGAAATGATAGATTATAATATGAAATGATTTTATCCCATGTAATTGACTGTGTAGATATTTGGGCAAAGTGCAAAGGACCTTGCAATTTGGCCATTTTGCGCTTGAGTGATAAATGATACTGTTTTTGAATTTAATTTTTTTTCTTTCAATTGATTTGTATCTTCTCTGTTAGCAGTGCCCTTCATTCCATTGAAAACAAGAGAGGTATTTAATTTTTCTTCGGCAAGTGAAAAAAAAAATCACTAATGGTGTCACTAACGTTACTAGAACAAAAGGAAAGATAAAGTATCAGTTTGTGTTGTTTATACTTTTCCCTTACTTTACTATTTTTTTTCAACTTTTGGAAATGTTGCCAAATCTAGTATTAGGATTTAGGAATATCTCTTCTTGCTGGCAGATCTAAAGACATGTTAATTGAATAAAACACAGCTCGCTTAAGTGTTGGAAAAATCTGTCAATTGAATGTAAAATGTCCAAACAGAATGTTTTTGCATGGTTTCCTAGATATTTTAGATACATACATGTGTGCTTTTCCATTACGATTATAAAGAATTCCAGTAGATGATCCAAGTGATGTTAGTTTGGTTTTTACCTGAATTGACTTGTATGGTGGACGTGGGTATTGGTGCTCTGTCCCAAATGATCCATAATTTATGTTGCAATTTGAAAATTACATGAACTCTGGACTAGAGATCCAATCATTACCATAAAAACATTTCTGGTGCTTTAGGGAATTGATTTCTACATCATAACAAAAAATTTCCTATAGCAATGCCCTGACTCAAAGAAAAAAGAAAAAAACTATGGTGGTACGAAAAGTAAGACAATCTTTAACCTGAAAAATGCCAGAAACAGATTCAATTATGTGACTTTCAACTATACTCATTCTTTTGTCACGCATATGTATGATCCTCATTCATGCATGAAGGTTGAGATTGGATGGTCTCACTAATTGTGACTTTTCAATGCATTTCTTGTTTTTATTATTGAATATTCATACAATTTGTGACTTTGCAGTGCATTGCTTGTTTTTATTCTTTATTGTCAAACTTGAGCATCGCTTAATATGGTGTGATTTAACAGTTCTGTTATTGCACCACAATTTTGCTGTTATTATGTTTCATGGATTTGCAATCAAGAAATAAATTGTTTTATTCATCTCATGTTAGATGCTTGCTCATGAGAACAAGATTGTAGCTCTGTAGCAAGTATAGGAAAGTGAATTGTTTTATTCTTCCTATCTGTGACAACATTGATATAAAAATGTTCTCATGGTGGTTGGAATAATAGTGTCATAAGATTTGTAGTGTATATCCGTTACAATTCTTCCTTTTGGGGAAAACTGGCATTTTTTCCCTCACAAAAGTGCTGATATATATTTTCCCATTGAGCAGGGACCTCAGTATGTTTGCACAAACTTCTGGACATTTGTTTGCACCACCTGTAGTGGAATACAGTGAGTATGAATATGCTTTGCTATACATTGCTATCCAATTTCTTTGCAGCTGCTTGCTTTCTGTTGGTTGTTCCTGTGTATTTCTTAGTATTTGTTGAGATGCATCATGTTGCGGGTAGTTTTGGGGAGAGGGCTCTGTGAGAGTGAGAGAGATCAAGTTGCTTGTACTAACTTGCCATTCCATATGTAGCCGGGAGTTTACACATCGAGTAAAATCAGTATCAATGGCCAAATTCACCTCACAAGAAGTTGCTGCTCTTCAAGGAGGAGGAAATAAGGTAAAATCCCCCCCCCCTCCCCAATCTTAGAGTTACACTTCGCTTGTCAATCTTGACTGTTTTCTGTCTCATTTTATTTTCTCAGCGTGCAAGGGATATTTATTTTAAAGAATGGGATTCACAACGCCAGTCTGCCCCTGACAGCAGGTTATACTTGCTTATTTTTGTGTTTCACTTCTTAAAAATTATTGCAGTTCTGATTTGCTCTTTTGCTGCCAGTAATGTTGAGAGACTTCGAGACTTTATAAAACATGTTTATGTGGATAGAAGATATACAGGTGAGAGGAACTCTGGCAAGCCTCTAAGTATGAAGATGGTAAGATGCCCTCTCTTTCTTCCTAGTTTTGATTTTTCTTGATACTATCACTTGCATCGACAAGCACTCCAATATTTATAGAAGGGAGCTTATATATATATATATATGTGTGTGTGTGTCACTGTCCATGTGCATGTGCGTGTCATTTATGGCAAGAAATATGTTTTGGCTTTTGTTGGATCTCCTATTAAAACCTCTTCTCCTTGGATGTCATGAAGGATAACAAAGAAGACTTCTCTGAGAATAGGAAAACTGATGCATATCAAGGAGGATCTAGAAGTCCACCATATGAAGATACACATGAACATCGTTACAATGAAAGGTCCAGTCCTGGCGGAAGAAGTGATGATAAATATTCAAGATATAGTTATGATGAAAGAAGAAGTCCTGGATATGATCAAGAAAGTCGACAGTATAATGATTACAAAAGAAGTCCCGCTCGTCCAGAAATTATCAATGATTGGCGTCGAGAGGATAGATTTGGAAATGGCAGGAAAGTGGAAGACCGAAGGATATCTGATGGAGATCCGAAACTGGAAGGCAGGTCACCTGAGCGGCCAAAAGAGGACACTTCCAGCCCCCCTATGGTACGTCCTGTTAGAGAGATTTTGGGAGATAATGTAGTGCCTCTTCGTATAAGTGAACCTCCTAAATCCCATGTTTCAAGGCCTGCTGATGTCTCTGCTCCTACGCAGGTAAAGCCCTGTTCCATAAAGCTGTGTTTACAAATTTCCATTCTTGTTTCTGCTTCTTTTGTCCACTTCTAAACTCACTCTGCAATCTATCGTTGCTTAGATGTCCATGATCCTAAGAATTATTACATCTATGTATTTGCCGGACAAATCTTGTGCATTTAGTGCTTTTCCCTCTTCCAGGTCTTATGTTTCATTCCAAGAAGTCTATTTTGCATGTTGAGTTTTGGTCTTGATAAAATTTAAACAAGAGCCTGTGAACCTATTTTCCATTAGTTGGAGTTTGTTTGTCAGCTTCAGTTGCAGGGTTAAATTCCAGAAACCCAATTTAATATAATTGTATGCTGGTTGGGCTACAGTTAGTCGTAATGTTGAAAGAAGGAAACCTAGTCTACGAAGATCTTTTTGCTCTTTATTTTTTCCCTGTTTTCAGGTTGCTAGATGATGCCTGTCTGTGTGTGCATGAGAGAGTACTGATTTGTTGTTTCTGATTTGAGAAAACATTCTAATATACTGCGCTAAAACCTTATAAACTTGAAAGTCTTAGAAAAGAGTTGATCACAATTCCTGTAATATCTACAAACAAAGAGTTCCTTCGTTGTATTTAATGTTGTTAAAATCCTTACAATGTATCCTTTCTTTAAACTTTGTATGCAAGGAAGGTATCTTTTCCTTCAGTGTATGGAAATGTACATGGGAGCTATGAAGAAAGTTGAAGGCTAGTATTGGTTTTGGAAAATCCATGCATGTAAAAAGTTGATATTTTAGAGCGGTCCATTTTCCTGTTCTGAAAATTTTCTCAGGATTTATTTATAATGTGTGAATGTTCATAGAAATCACAACCTTTAAATGACACCTGGCAGAAAATAGAATGCAATTATTATCCAACTGATAATTTATGTTCCAGTTTCAATTAATTTGAGTTGCAAGCAATTTGAATGTGATCATGTGCAATCCACCTTGATAGAAAATTGTTTCAAAGAAAAAGACCAGAAAACAGCTGCTATGAGCTCTGATTTTATTGATTACTGTTTCGCTTTGTGGTTGGATTGACTTTATCATTCTCTGTGAAAAAAAGGTCGGTTGCCTTTCGTCCATTATTCGCTTTTCCTTGTCACTTGTTGCTTTTTTAAAGTAGTTTAGTCTTACTTAGAAATCATCTGCATGCTCTCTCTCTCAAATTCAGATGAGGGAGATAATCTTTAAACAGATATTTCTCATCCTCTGTATTCACCTGCTTAGCTCTGATCTTTGCTTTCATTATCTGTTGCATTCTGGATGTCTTTGGTTATTTTATTTTTTTTTAAAAAAATTCTTCTGGGTGGAAACAACAGAAACTGTTACAGGAAAAAGAATAAGAAACAGTGTTTGAGCATTGTTGCTTTTAATTGCAGCGAACTGCATCTTCCAGTAGCTTGGGATCTGCTACTGGGAATCCAACAGAAGTGAAATTGGAGAATACTAGAAGCTTAATTGATTTTGATGCTGATCCTGAACCTCCTGCTGCCGCCTCAATTCATCAAGCACAACAAGCTACAATTCCTCAATCAATTGCGCATTCTCCAAGTGCTACCAATGACAACAATTGGGCTTCTTTTGATTTTGCCCCTGAGAATAAAGCATCTCAGGTTCCAAAAGCAAATACACTGGAATCTGTTCTCTCACAACTCTCAGTTCCAGTACCTGGACCTGGTCATATATTGGGATCACACAGTGGTGCTGGTGCTCCTGCAACAGCAGCTGTGGGCAATCCAACAAATGCTTCCCTTTTTGCATCTGCAGGGAACACATCGATGTTGCCCTTCAATTCTGTTGCTCCTGCAGCCACACCAGTTAATAACTTGTCAATATTACATGCTGGTGGTGTTTCAGCAACTGCCCCAGGATTGGCACCTGCTATGCCTGTCAATGGTGGTAATTCATTTGCCAGTGTTACAGAAGCAGGGCAGTGGCCTAGTGTGCAGCATCAGCAACCTTCTTTATTCCCTGTTTCTACTGGTCATTCTACTACTCAACAATTTACCTCACCATTAGCTTCAGGGAATCAGGTGAGCCTGCTAGTGTGGTTTTTGTGAATTTTGTGATGTATGTTGTCAGATATTATTGTATGTTTATTTAATTGTCCTCACCTGCTGGATTTTTTTGGCAGACCTGGAATGTGTCTCCTGCCTCAAATGTGCAAGTGTCTTTGGCGACACCGTATGCAGGAGCTCCTCAAATTGTCTCAAATCCTGCATCAGGATTCATGTCTGCTGGTCTATCACAACCATCAGCTGTGGAAGTTAAACCAACTGGAAGAAGAGAACTGCCTGCGGTAATTGTGTTTTTCTGTTCAATCTTGTTTCATTATTTTATGAGGTTTCATTGGATATGCTAATAGTTTTTATGGTTGCATATTGCTTATTCAATGAATGTTGGATTTGTGCTCAGGATCTTTTTGCTGCTACATATTCGCCTTATCCTGCAGCAATTCCAGGGTGGCCATCTGGTCCAGCTCGTGGTATGGGTTTCCCTGTGCAATATAATAGTGTTCCAGCGGTATGCTTATTAACCCAAATATGATGAGTCAATCTGTCCATGTTTTACAGTTTTTTGTGCATAATTCCTGGACAAATTAATCATAGTTTTATTTTTGTTAACTACAGTCTATGCCAACTTTTCTCCAGCAACCTAAGTCAGCAAACCCTTTTGATCTCAGTGAACCAGTTCAAGCCCAACATGTATGTAACTTTACTTCATTTCATTTTAAAATTCAATATGTGCATATCCTTTGGTCTTATTTGATTGAATTACTCTGCTGTAAAAATGATGCTATAATGTGGAAAACAATGTTTTCACTAAATGCGTGTATGAAACTGTGCTTCTTTTGGCCTCAATTTTATCAATAACAGAATAGGGGATGAAATTGTCAGTTGAAAATGATTGGATATCAATCTGTTATTCCACTTCCATGATATGTGGTCCCTGTGATGTAGTTTCCTTCAATGACGCCTTTGCATGCTGCTCTACCAAATATGCCACCTTCAGGCTTACAACATGCTTCCAGTCTTGGTACGCCCTCACCAGCATGGATGTCACCCCAGTCATCTCCTTATCCACCAGCATTGCCTTCCCAGGCACCGCCTTATTCTTCATCTATACCTCCAAGTATATAATTCAATTCCTGTTCTTTCTGTCTCCCCTCTGCTTGGTTGTTTATTTTGTGCTGAGTTATTTGAAAATCTCAGGGGCATATGTGGCTCAACAAGCACCGAGTAGTATGCCATTTGCAGGGTAAGTTATTTTTCTTGGTGTATTTTATGTCTGAATATTATCTCCCGAATGTCATCCCTACTTTTTGAATTTTATAGTCATTCAGAATTTTTTTTTTTTTTGTAACCTGCTGTGTTTATGGTATGCCTTTTGGTTTTGAATTTTTCTGTTTACCTCAGTTACTAGTTTTATTACACAAAGCGTGTGTGATTTTACAATACTATGGGGCTCCCTCTCTCACAGTCATGTAGTGATCACATGAGGGTCTCGCATCAACGTGTGAGGAAGAGAATTTATTTCTAGAGAACTGTAGTTTCACCGAAGCCACTTAAGTAAATGTTCATTTACCAACAATTAGTGATTTTCTTGTTGAATGGTTAGTTGAACTGGATCAATTACAGTTGGTAGAGCTTTAAATTAGTATTCATTCCTAAATTTTAAATATTCCACCTCTACAAGGTTTAGTTTCTTGTCTGAAGTTTAGAATTATCCGTGGTAAGTATTGGCAGCTTTGATTACCATTTTAAACTTCCACTTATCGAGGTTTCTAAATTCTCTTTTCTTTTCTATTTTTTGGGTACAGGCATCAAGTAGGAGGTGGCTTTGGCGGTGATGGTGCTGCTTTTGGTGCCGTGAATATGGATCAACAAGTGGCTGGTAGATTCTCTGCTCCTCCAACCCCACAGCCTTTCTCTTCTGTTGGAGGAAATCCTTTTGGATGAAAGTAAAAGGTTTGTTCCTGCGACCCAAGTTTAGGGAAGCATCTACTTGATGCCCCATGCCATGCCGCTGGGTGGAACTTAGTTCTGGTTTGATATAATTTACTTTCTATTGATCCAGCCAAATTAAAGAGTGCCCATTGTTCATCTGATCAATTGTCAGAGAAGCTTAGTTTAGAGAGAGAGAGAGAGAGAGAGAGAGAGAAAGAGAGAGAGAGGGAGTAACTATAATTAAAAGTGTTTACACCAGCATGGGGATCTAAGTTTAACTTTCATGCTGCTGTAGTGTTTATAGATATTTTG
>Ga0325411_1005627_pt1 | contig 13851 bp, 2 predicted proteins | sample PopdelMetagenome_13_FD_206181 | JGI IMG/M metagenome (GOLD analysis project Ga0325411, IMG submission 206181) | Populus deltoides microbial communities from Bellville, Georgia, United States - Xylem-PdIQD-R4 | ecosystem: Host-associated > Plants > Phyllosphere > Stem > Wood/Secondary xylem... | reverse complement strand
AACAACAACATTGACTCCCTTCTTACAATTGCTTCCTTTACAATTGTGTTTCCATTACATCTCTTAAGATTATGGTTCATTATCAAATCATAAATAACATCACAAACTTAGTTTCAAATATGGATTATTTCCTTTCAAACCCCAAGACATGACATTACACATTTTTCAAGGGAAGGAAACCTGATTCTACCCCTAACATGACTAAATTTCTCATTTTGCCAATTTGTTGAAACTGTCAGCAAAGGTTGCAACTTGACCTCTCCTCAGATATTTATCTATATCCGGAATTCTAGAGCTCCAAATTAAATGAGGTCAGACTCGTTGGAAAGCTAACATCCTTGGCTATAAATTTTATGAGTTACTTTTCCCAAATTTTATCATTTTAGGCCCGAATCCTCTCTGGAATCAGGGTGATGAATCTATCCAGTTTTCATCAATGGTTTAGACAAACATTCAATTATCCCTATTTCCCCCTCTCCTCTTAAGGCAACTATATATTTCTACGTTATATGCATGATAACCTTCCTAAAATGACCTCCCAAGGGTTGTTTAAGCTAATTTATCCCTTTTTGTGTAAGGTGGTCAAGAACTATTTCAAGAAACATCCACATCTTTGAATTCCACGTTTCTTCTACATTTCGCAACCCCTCCTAAGACAAGCCATAGGCTATACATATGACCACTAAACTCGTTTTCACCTCGTGTAACTCATGCATTCAATTTACAAAGTTCCCTACTACCAAGTTATCATACTTCCCCTCTTAGTAAACTTCCTACCACTTCTAATTCATTTATCATTAACATATGAAATCTCAAGACTCCTTCTCCCCCTCCTCAATTTAGCCTTGGCCGAAACTTGGCCTAAGAAAACCAAGGGTTTCCTTCTCTTTCTCATGCAATTATCTATCTCATTTTATCATTGTTCACATTATAACAACATATCACAAAGACTTTGTGAAGCAAATTAAAAAAAAAATTCCTTTCATTCATCCCCCAAATGGCTGGCCACTTTTGTTCTTTTGGCCATTGATTTTTCTTTGGTATTTTTACATGATTTCATGTTTAAGGTAACTTATAGTACTTCAATTAACTCAATCTCAACAAATTCTACAATTCTCTCAATTTTACTCAAGAACCCTAATTTTCAAATTTCAAAATTGGTGCACAATTCCTAATCGAATTTAAATTGCTTTTCACAATTAGGTTTAACGCTTCTTATCTGGAGGAAATTTGGATTTCAATTCTAAATTGGTTGAAGATTTTTAACTCCTCCCCCCTTGCATGTAGCTGGCCCTCTCCTTCTCTTTCCCTCACAATTTCTTCACTTGTTTTCTTGTTAATTCCCTTGTCAAATGATGTTTTCTCTACCTAGTAATCTAGAGTTTGTATAGACTTAACAATTTTGGTGGAAGAAATCTGAAATTCTCCCCCTCCTATTTCTTTCTTTATTGTCGACCTCATGGATGAGAGAATGGGGTATTTATAGTCCTATTCTTTTTAATTATACTTTGCCCGATTCTTTCTCTCTTTTTAAAATTTGAGTTGTACTCCTTTTTACCTTTTAAAAATCCCCCTCTTTAACAACTAAATTTATTTGTTTTTTCCATACCTTTAACCTCACCTTCTTCATCACGGGGTTAATTTAAAGTTCTTTTTTTTTCAAAAGTTTATCCTCGAGGTTTATGTTCTCGCTTCCTAGTAGAAATTTTGTAATGTTTTGAATTAAAGGGATAGGAAAAGGCTAGAAAGCCCTTGAAGGCTTAGATGTAGGAATAAATTAAATGAGGGGTAGTGTGATAATTGAACAATAGTTGATAAATATAAATAGAGAGAAGGAAAAAAAAAAACAAAAGAGGGATCTGAAAATTTGAGAGAGAAACAGCAGGAGAGAAGTGAGAAAGAAGAAGACGAAGAGAAAAGAGGGAATTAGAAGGGAAATAGAAAGGAGTTGAAGAGAATAAGTTTAAAGGTAAGATTTAGGTTGTTAAATGTATAAATGTATGTTAATTGAACTTAATTTTAGTTTTGATGAATGTTAGGGTTTTGAAAATTTTTGTTTTGGGTTTAATTGATGAATTAAATTGAATGTTATAAGGTTGATTGTTATGGGTAATTGATTAATGAGTTGATTATGGAAGATTGTGATGATTTTGAGTTATGAATTATGTAAATGGTGAATGTTGAGTTAGAAATTGGCAAGAACAGTAGGTAATCTGTGAGAATTCTGGGTTTGAGGTTGAAGATGACAAAATTTCGGTTTGGTCCCTTAATTTTGGAAAATTACAGTTTAGTCCCCAAACTTTGGAAAATTACAGATTGGTCCCTGGAGCATATTCCGAGATTCTGAACAGAATAACATATGAATTATGGGCAGAATTACTGTATAGATATGAAAATTTAACACTTTCAATTTGGTCCTCCAATTTGACAAAAATTACAATTTGACCCTAAAATTTTGGTAAAATTCCAGAATGGTCCCTGGATTATAATGAGATGATCTGGACAGAAATGAGGATTAATTGTGGACATAATTCCACTATATTCATGAATTTATGATATGTTTAGTTTGGTCCTCCAATTTGACAAAAGTTGCAATTTGACCCTTAAAAATATGATAAATTATACATTAGTCTCTATCTGTAATATTAGCTTTTTCAGATTGTTTTGATGAATAATTGAGGTTTATTTAGTGAATTATTACCAATTTTATTATTTATTTTATTATGGATTAGATTTCGGAAAAATTAACCGTTAGATTTTTGGGTTTTTGAGAAAATTAACTAGTGAGTTCAAAAATATTTAGGGTTATGGAATACACCCTTAGATAAGTGTATTAAATAGGTTATATATATTCTTTTGAGTCATTCTTAAATATGTCTATTTTATATTCAGATAATCCTGATATTTTACCGGCGGGACGTCAGTAGGATTTTCTTCGATATCAGCTTTGAGTTTTGTTGCTTTCGAGTCAGGTGAGTGGATAATTTTCCATATGCATGAGAAATATTATAAATATTTGATTTGTTAATATGAATTGGATCATGCTTCTTGATAATATATATGTTGATTATTATCCTTGTTTTGATAAAGCATGATCAATTGTTGAATCTGAATTCTTGATATGAACCAGTATATATTTTGAATTGAATTCTGAATTGATAGCTCCTCATTTGATTGATGTCATGAGTTGAGCCTTGAGATATGAATATGTCTGTTTGATTATGATTATGAACCTATGGTATGCCAGTCAGAATACCCATGCTAACAGGGTAGTGTTAGTCTTTGTGCACATCGTATCTGAACCCTAGTTGGTCGGGGGAGTCACCAACCTGTGTGGACTGATCATCCCACAGTACGGAGCCTTATGCTCATTGCATTTTGATTTTCTGACGAGTTTTACCATATGATCTTCTTGTTATGGCCAATTTGAGAACACTTCCATAAGAACCTAAAGCCATACTTGTATATATATTTCTCATTGTAGTATTACCTCGTGTGTGTATATTGAACGTTATCTACTCACTGAGTTGTTGAACTCATCATCTCATTATTTATCTTTTCAGGCTTATAGCTTGATAGCAGGTTACTTTTGGTGAACCTTCCGAACCTGCTTTTTGGTTGTAATTTGTATCTTCCTTTTATGTCAAGTTAGTGCTCCAAAACTATGAATTATATTAACTCTTATATTAAGACAATTCAGTTATATTATGAAGTTGATTTTGTTATTAATGTTGCGTTGAACTCTGATTGAGTTAGGATAAGTTTGTGTGTAAGTTTGGGTTCGTATAAGTATGGAACCTTGGAGGGGAACCTTGCCTATGTGCCGGTCATGGATCCGGGATTCGGGTCGTGACAGAGAAAGTATGTGCTAGACCTACTAACCGAAGTAGGGATGCTTGACTGCAAACCAGTCGACACCACAATGATTCAGAATCAGAAACTTGGGGATTTTTTAGAGCAAGTTCCAACTAATAAGGAAAGGTATCAATGACTGGTGGGCAAACTAAAAATAAAATAAATTAATCATCATTTTAATACATTTTTAATTGAAAAGGACTCCTTGTCATCATTATCAAACATATCCTTTTATAGCACTTTGTTTTATTTTCATCCTTGATTTTTTTTTATTTCTCTTTTATAGGATCAAATTAATGGCTAATTTAAGTAAATTTATTACGAAAAGGTAATATTGAAAGAAAGAGAACCAAAGTGGAAAAAGCATAGAAAATCGATGGCATTTTTTAAAAATAGTGTAAAAAGTTCACTTTTGTCCTTCTACTTTCAAATTGATATATTTTTTATATAAAAATTAATTTATCTTATTTTTAATCACTGGTTTGAGAAATGAGAGGGAAAGAGAGGGAAACTCGATATATTTTGTTTGAACAGAGAGAGTCTTGATTGAAATCAATTTTGACCACAAAAAATATCAATATTGGTGTCAATGTCAATGGCTTTCATTTGATGGGGAAGTTTTATTGAGGTGTTTTTCCCTCAATATTGATTGAAAAGGGAGATCAAGCTTGATATAAACAAACTTCATTTTCATGATGTGTTCATAAAAATAAAAATTATTTGTTCTTGGTATAAAAAAGTAACCTTATGGTGTAAATTAAAGGGAAAAGTGGGGTTAAATAACATACTTTCTATCTTTTACTTTTATGGTAATGATTATCTTTTTTATTTTAGCATTTGATTAGCATTAGTAGTTCTTTCTCAATTTATTGGTTCATCTAGCATAAACAATATCTTTACATTTCTTAATTAAAAAAATCATAATATAGTGAAACGTACCATCAACATTATGCATTTTTCTACCATGTTAAAAAATTAACTTGAGATTTTACAAGTGGCATTGTGTTAACAACTCTTTTTGGTTTTTATTAACGCATATGATTCTCGTTTTATTTTATTATATGTATAAATCGACTTGTCAAAAGAAAATTTTATCCAGCCTGCAGCGAAACACATATCAAATAACTAGTATATATAATAAATGGGTGATTCATTATTCATCCATGCATAAACTACTGTGGATTTTCCTATTCATTTGAATAATGCATTTTTTATTTTAGCTCCCGAACTTCTAGTTATTGAAATTTAATCCTTTATAGTTACAATATCATGGTTTCTTTTATATGTGGTTCTTTCCGTTTGTGTTATATCTAATGTAGTGTCTTTAGTGACTTTTGGGAGATGTTTGAAGATAGATTCGGTTTTGATTTTACAAAATTATAATTTAATTTTAATGTTTTAGAGATTTATGTTTTGATATCAAACTTCATAGTCTTTACTTTTTAGTTTCTAGATGTTGAGAGATAAAAAAGAAAGTCATTGAAAAAAATTAAGGAGAGAGAAAATGGTTAATTATCAACATTTGGCCACTAAAAAGGCAAATATTTATATTAATGGATTCGTCTTTTCAAGAAAAGTTCAATGAATATAGGTTTTTTATGAAAATGTATGGAAAAAAAAGGTCGAGGTTCTTTTTTTTTTTTTGGAAAAACTAACATTAACATCCTTATAATTTGGTCCATATTGCGATTATACGCTACAGTTTAGAAAATTACATTCTATATCTTGAACTTTATATGCATGCTAACACTTAACTTTCTTGCAAAGAAGTTAATAAAAAGTTATATAATTATTTACAAAATTACCGACAAAATAATATTATAACTTTGGTAAAAAATAGAAAAGAATAAACCAAGGTATTCCATCAACCACTTTGTCGACTATACAAAATCAACCCCAATTCCATAATTTTCATCAACACAAATACCAAAATGAAAACTAATAAAGGAACAAAATGCATTTAAGCAATATACGTTGGCCAAGGCTTCTCAAGCTTTCCCTTCCTATTGGCTCCTCGTATGAACCATCCTCCCTTTCAAACACAACTTTCTTATTATTGACAGCAAGAAGTCAACAATCCTGCGGTAGTCTTTGATGAAAAGAGCCTGCATCTGTGGTTGTGTCGAGTCGAAAAATATGCCAATCATAAATGTATTCAAAATCCACTCTCTGACTATTTCCACAAGTTCCCGTAGTTTCAAATGCCAACATTCTACAAGACATTTCCATGAAACTACTGCACTCTTTATGCCCACATTGAAGACAACCAGCACTCCACAGAGTAGCATAGCCCTTGTAAGCTTTCTTGTACCTTCGTGGATAGGTGCGTAAGGAAATGCGTTGTAGATTGCGTTTCTCTAGAATTTAAAATTTTTATTTTTATTTAAAATTAATTTTTTTTTATATTTTTCGATTGCTTTGATTTGCTAATATTAAAAATAATTTTTAAAAAATAAAAAAAATATTATTTTAATACATTTCTAACGCGAAAAACATTTTAAACTGCAATTGCTACCACATTCTCAGACAAACCCGAATATCACAATGGAAGCAGAATATGGTTTAAGGGTGCTCCACGTAGCTTTGGATTTCCCTCATAAGCACTGCTACCCATCAATCTAAACACATTGTTGGATGGAATGGAACCAGAGATATCATTAAAAGACATGTTTGGAAGCACTAAGCTTGAAGAAGCACTAAACTTTGCTGGTATGGAACCACTAAAGTCACTATGTGACAAGTCTTGGAAGGCTTGAGATATCATTCGATTGGTTCATTGCAACATCAATCTTCACCAAATTAATTCAACGTTTCATCAACTCTTTGAGTTATCTCACCAGACAATTTATTATCGAAGAGATACAAAACAGTTAAATTCTTCAAAAAAAAAACAATCCATTAGGAATTTTACCTTCCAAATCGTTTCCAGCTAAATCTAAGTGCTCAAGGCTCGAAAGATTTCTCAAACTCTTTGGGATTTCACCGATCAGATTCACGAGTTTCATCCACAAAAGCCTCAACTTCTTCAAATGACCAGACTCCACAGGAATATTTGAAGAAATAATTGAACAAATATTTAAAAAAATTAAGGTTCTCCGTAAGAATCAATTTGGGTTAAATTACTGAGAGAAAAGAAAAAACATGTTTAGAGAAAAAAAAGTCATGTTTGAAAATAGAGATTTTGTGTGATTGATGTGAAAATGTGATTAGAGAGAGAAAAGTCATGTTTGAAAATACAGATTTTGTTTTGTGTGATTGATGTGAAAACGTGTTTGAAGAGAGAAAAGTCATGTTTGAAAAGAGAGATTTTGTTTTGTGTGATTAATGTGAAAACGTGTTTGAAGAGAGAAAAATCATGTTTGAAAAGAGAGATTTTGTTTTGTGTGATTAATGTGAAAATGTGTTTGAAGAGAGAAAAATCATGTTTGAAAAGAGAGATTTTGTGTGATTGATGTCAATCATATCTCTTTTACATATATATATATATATATATATATATATATATATATATATATATATATATATATATATATATATATAATTTTATCATTTCATCATATTTAAAATTTTTTATTATCTCATATATAAATTATAATTTTTCAAATCACAGTGGATAATCACAATATGAATCAATAATAAGATGTCAAAAGTTTTTTTTTTTCATTAATGAATTTTTTATTTTTAAGTGATTTTTAGATGTTTTAGGATTGATAATTGATTTATTGAGGTTCCTATAATACTTTTAAAGTGTTTTCATATAAAAATATTTTAAAAAAGTTTCATTTATCTAAGGTGATTTAAAAAATTAATCGCGGGTGATAAGTCACTTGCTCTAACAAGCTATTAGTCACATGATTATTTAAAATAAAAAAAAGTCTAAAGCGAACAACAAACCATCCACCCTTAAAGAGAGAACGTAAAAAAAAAAATCCAAGCATGCCTCAAATTTTTAATTAGAGGCATGACGAGTGGGCTTGGCTTATTTAGCCAATCAATGCTTGGTTTTTTTTTTGTTTGTTTTTTTTATTAGTATTAACAATTTTATTTATTTATTTGTTTATGTTTATTAATTTATTTAATAAAGCATAAAAAAATATCCTTTTGTTTTTCAATTAAAAAATATGATACATAAAAACATATTTATAATGTAGTTATGTCCTTTTCTTTCATTAACATGAAATCCCACTAGCAACGTGGCACAAATACAAATACAAAGCTAGTCAATATATATTCATTCTTATAATATCTAGGTCTTGAAAGTGTTTTTCTAGAAAGTATTTTTTGACTTTCTTATGTTTGACTACATATAAATTGGTCAACAAGATTCATTTTCTAGTTAAAGAAAAATATAAATTTTAGATGAAGGAAAGTGTTTCCCAACTTGAAAAAGTGGAAAACACTTTCCATGAATGATCCAAAAATTAAAGTGATATAATATTTCATTATATATATATATATATATATATATATATATATATATATAATACTTTAAAATATAATATTATTAAAAAAAATACTAAATTACTAATATATTTATATAGGAAATAATATATTAGGATATATTAATATACAATATAAAAGTATATTAATTTGATATATTAATGCATATAATACTTTAATTTAGATAATATTACTAGAAAATATATTTGAATATAAAACATGTTAAATTATACAATAATTATACATCTTAAATCATATAAATTGTGTTATAAAATTAAAATACCATAGAAAATAAATTAATTTTCAATGTTCTCCAAGCACCAAAAAATATTTGATAAAAATAAAAATTATACTATTTTTAAAAGTTAATAACTCAAAATATATTATTTTCCAAATTATTTTCTTAGATATATCCAAAGACCATAAAATGATTTCTAACTCATTTTCATTAAACATTGAAAATTTATTTATTTTTTAAAAAATTATTTTTCATGACACTATTAAATATTGAAAAATATTTCACTCCCATGAAAACAACTATCTAAAAACAAATTACTTTCCGTAAATAAACAAAGCTATATACTCAATAAGAAAGAAATGTATGTCACTCACTCTTGAGAGTACCTGTAAAGGTGTTGAGATTTTGTTTTGTTAGTTAATTAATTGTGAAGTATAAGAACGAAGTTCGCAAGCAAAGATTAGCGGCGAAAGTTTGACATTTTTTATTTGATTTTTACAGGCTGCTGTTCTTGCATTACACCACGGCTAATTCAAAATCTTGATATCTAAAAGGGCTTCTAATTGGGCGAGAAGAATATAATTTTTTGATGTAATTTCTTGTTTAGCTAGATTAAACTCGGTAGGAGTTGTTTTTATATACTTAATTAATTTATACAGTCCAAAAAAAATTCTTTTAATTGGTAAAAAAAAATTGAGAATAAAATTTATATAAAAAAAAATTAACAGAAAAAATCACTCAACCTGACTAATTGTTTAACTTATGTTTAAAATTGAACTGTGTAGAGTTACCTCGACTAGTCTAAAATAATATGGTAAAATTTTGAGAATGAAATTAAAAGAAAAAAAGAAGGAGAGATCGAAAAGGAAGGGTTAAATTAAAAAAAAAAAAATTTACTTTTGATATAAATAGTTAAGCTACCTCAGTTTTCCCAAGTTACTGAGTAATTGTAGGTAATTATGGGAATTTCTTATGCAAGGTCAATTCTGGCTTATAAATGTTAGAAATGTGACTTTTAATATGAAAACAACAACACGAAGAGATCAACACGCAAGAAATGTCCTTCATGTTGATGTTTGTTTGCAACTTGTAAAGTCCTTTTTAATACGAAACCAAACCCAACGAATATTGTAGAGATCAATAAATTATAGAGTCGTTGCATTTAAAGGTGTCATTTAAATCTAATAGACATAAAGGTATAAAAATATCCACCTACGACTAAAAAAATAAAGGAGTTAAGCAACTTCATGGTGAAGAAGATATTTGTTGATTTTAAAACGCGTCCACAGAATCAGGATTTTAAAACGCGTCCACAGAAAAATAATTTTTTTTTTTAAATGCTGATTTTAAAGTTTGGATTAAATAAATAAATAACAGAAAATAAACATCGCTGCTGATCCTACCCGTTGAAGTTAAAATAATGTTTGCCTAATAACTAATCTCTTTAATTATCGCTTTTGAGTCATCTTTGATTTTTGCCTAATAACTAATCTCTTTAATTTTCGCTTTTGAGTCATCTTTGATTTTTCTCCAGCTGCAACAGAGGCCTTTCCTATGTCATTTTCCTCATGCAGCCCTCTCTCTCTCTCTTATCGCTGTATAAAACACGCCTACGTTTCACTAACCAACGAACAGCAATTTGCAAAGACCTTTCCCCAGGCAAAATAAAGCAAGTTGCTGTCGATCATCTTTAAAATCTCCTTCCTGGTGTTTTTCTTTCCCTCCAGCAACCCACCTCGCATTACTGAGAAAAACACGCCGTTTCTGCTTGTGGTTTTTTGCTCTTTGATCATCGTTCTAATTAGTTCCTCCCAGATAATATAGCAATTACCAAGAGAACGAGTTGTGCTCTGCGCATGGCGTTGTGGCCATCACTACTGTCGAAGACTTTCTCTGTTTTGGTTTCTGGATTTGTGGTGTTGAATTGCTTTGCTGTGGACAAGTTTGGATCCCATGCTCAAGGAGTCTTGCCATTAGATGAAGGTACGTACGTCCTCCTGACAATTCAATAATCTCACTCTCTCTTTACCATGATTGAAGGTCGTTCCCTTTTTCCTGGAAAATAATTTATTTGCAGAGATTAGCGCTTCTTATTTTTATTTACTTTTCTTAAATAAAATCAGAATCATTTCAATTTGTGATGATTAGTGAGAGAAATTAGTATATCTACGGAGAAATAAAATCAGAATCATTTCAATTTGTGATGCACTTCATTAAATTGTGAATTATATTTTTTATTTTGGACTATCCTATCTCTTTCGTAATTAAGAAAACTTATTATAAGATGTTGACTACTTTCCATTTGAATCATTGAGCTTCTTTTATAATATTTTAAAATAATAAAGGGGCTATTCATCCCTTATTATATTAACAATATTCTCTTGCCTGCAAGGCTTAATAAGATAAGAAAAATATTTTTTAAATATTTTAAAAGGCTTTATTTTTTCAGGACCTTCTTCACCTTAAGTCGACTCTAACTTCTTTTTGTTTGACTTGTTATCCTCTATAACTAGCCATCTAAACCGTGGGGCTTTTTTTTTTAAAAAAAAATTTTAGCCATCTAAACCGTGGGATTAATTACTACATGTTAATTTTTTCGTGTTTTACATTTTAATTTTATATCTTGTAATTTTATATTTTGTTTACATAATTTCAAGCCTAACTTATTACTATAAAAGATTTTGATTAAAAGAAAAAATAAAAACAAAAACAAAAAATTAGTTTCTTTGCTATTCATATAAAACCAACCCCATCTCTTTTAATTATTTTGTTAACAAGCCATAATTATAAGACTAATCAGCAAATCATTATATTGGATAGATTAACCTAATGACTTACCTACTTAGGTTCTAGTTATGGTTTTTTTTACTAAAATGATATATCAAAAAACATAATTTCAAAAATTAAAAAAATCTTGTTTAATCCATCCGTCCCACGATCCAACCTTGAATCAAATCAAATCAAATTAAATCAATATTAGAGTCTAAAAGTCTTACAATTATATAATAAGCAAGAGAGCCCCAATGGTATACTATTCTTGTCTCTTCGCAATAACTGATTGTCTCAGACTATTAGTGCATCGGCCAATCTTGCACTTAATACAATAATTATTCAATTACTTAGTTGAGTTGTCTGTGTTAGTTGCTATCGTACAAAATTTTATATTTTAAGTCTTTAAAATAATATTGGAATTACATATTTGATGATAAATTAATAAATATTAAACTCAATCATTATTAAAGAAAACCTTATTTGCTTAATTTTAGAAATTTATACCTTGTTGAGACTAATTTTAAGTGAGCTATTATATCCTGTAATAAAAGAGATTAATATTTTACTGTGGATTTGCATAGTAAAATATTGATTTTACCTCTTGATGGACAAACTAATTGGGCTTGAATTTAGAGGCAAGAGAGTTTTTTTCACAAGCATATTAGTCATTACTAGAAAAGAAAGGGTTAAATTGTATTTTTATATTTTCACTTAATTGCCCATAAAAGACAAAAAAAAATAACTTGGGTCAATGAGCTTTTTAATCTTTTATTTAATTTTTAACAAGTAAGTTATTTCATTGCCTTTGAAAATTAAAAATAATTGTCTTTGACATAGGACTTCTTTTGTCATTTAGATGTGGTGATTTGATAGTTATTGAATGTTATTGGGAAAGTAGGGTAATTTGATAAATAAATAAAAATTTAAAAAAATTAGAAACGTGTAAAAAGTGTTTGCTGCTTTTGGACGGCGTGTGTGACACCATTCGGCGGCCAAAACCGTGATTCCAGAGCAGTGATTAAAGTGTCTCGGTGTTCTCTATACGAATAAGTGGCGCGTGTATCCCAATGGTGGTCGGGGTGGCAAGAGTGACTTTTTGTTTTCTTTTTCTTTTTCTTCTCTCATACTCGATTTTCATTCTGACCTTAAAAAAAATCAAATCAACCCCTAAAATTTGTTGTACTTAAGATTTTATTTTTATTCTCTTAAAAAAAAATCAAATCAACACCTACTCTCATGCTTTAAAAAAAAAAAAAAAAAACCTTCTCAATCCTTGTGTTTCTCTCACCCTGAAATGACTCACCTTTTCACCTATTTATAATGGTCAAAACGTTGATGAGCAATGAAGAAATAAACATAGTAACCAAGCTTACAAAGCTTTGAGGTTATTCCTCTCATCCTTGGAAGCGATTCCACTCTTTCTTGATCCCTCTGATCCATTACAATAAATATTTTCTAACTTTTCCCACATTCACATTATAGCTACCAAATCTTCATATATATCGTTATTGAGAATGTACATCCTTCTCTTTCAACGCTTTAGCCAATACTTATTGAATAAGAATATTGTCTTTCACCCTTTGTTGCCAAAGAGTAAATTTTCTTCTTTTTTTTAATTTATTTCATGATAAATTTTAGCTTTTAATCTTTTGTAGACATTGATATATCATTATCAAAAGCTGAATATCCCAAAATCAAATCAAAGCTGAGTCAGTACACAGTACCATGAACAACACAATCCAAAGAAAACAAAAATAATAAAGATCGTGTACTCATAAAATTTAACATGGTTCTACAAGATCCTATATACATTTGAGAGTAACCCTTTCTTACTATAGGAGAAATTAATTTAATACAATAATATAATTATGATTTTTATGCCTGAAACCCAACCTTGTACACCCACTCTCACACTTAAAAAAATCTTAACATTTGTGTTTTTCATACCCTAAAACCACTCATCTTTTCACCTATTTAAAGAAAAAGAAAACATAATGTATGAAAAAGGATCATTTTTGCTGTACAGTTAGTAATTGAATCATGTGAATGCCTAAATCCTTCCATAAACCGGAGGAATTTAAGCATTAAAAATCATTATCATCATCATCATTTTCTAGCTGTGTTTTAGCAAGGCCTTCATACATACATTATTTTATAGATAAATAATATTATTATTGTTTTTATGGATGATTGAAGTTCCTGAATTGTATGTAACAGTGCAAATTCTTCAAAACATATCCAACAAGTTGAACATCAGCAACTGGGCCACCATCAATCGAACTTCTTGCGATAGTGCACAGTGGAAGATCAACGACAACAAAATTAAAAGCAATGTTACATGCGACTGTTCATTTGAGAATGGCTCCGTCTGTCATGTCACTCGCATGTATGCATGTTTTTAAATATTGCTGTTCATTAAAAACAATTGATATATTGCTGTTCGTCAAAAAAAACAAAAAATATTAATGGAGAGCAGAGTCTTTTTATGGTTACGTTTTCTTTTCTTTTTATTTACTAACTAGTTCTTATATTTTGTTTTTGACAGA
>Ga0325411_1005626_pt1 | contig 13857 bp, 8 predicted proteins | sample PopdelMetagenome_13_FD_206181 | JGI IMG/M metagenome (GOLD analysis project Ga0325411, IMG submission 206181) | Populus deltoides microbial communities from Bellville, Georgia, United States - Xylem-PdIQD-R4 | ecosystem: Host-associated > Plants > Phyllosphere > Stem > Wood/Secondary xylem... | reverse complement strand
TTAGAGTTAAATAAATGGTATTTTCTATAAATGTACTTGTACTTGTGAAATTGTAAATGTTTATGTCGAGGAAAATATAGTGGACTAGCTAGCTTGAATATAGTTAGTGACGCTACTATACTGACTGTCGAGTTAGATGCGTAATAACAAAAATAAAATGTACTGATTTTAGGGTGATAAATTTATGATATATTATGATTAAATTATTGATGCTCGATTTATATATGTATACTGATGATGTGTACGTGTTTAAATAATTTATATGAAGGAAGTAGATGTTCGACACCTTGGAGTAATTAATTAGTTTATATTTTTTATTGTAGAAGGAATTTTATAGATTGTAAATTCTAGTGCTGGTTACTGGAAATAATGCTCTGTTGAAAAAATTATTTCCTGGTTACTGGAAATAATGCCCTGGTAAATGGGCAAGCCTTGAAAAATTATTTCCTAGTTACTAGAAATAATGTTATGTTGAATGGGCAAGCCTTGAAGATTATTTCATGATTACTGGAATTTATGTCTGGTTGAATGGTCATGTTAAGAAAATAAATTTACGAATTAATGGGATAATCACTTGATGTAAAATAGATTAATTGTAAAACTTTAAAGTAAAATATGTTGGTTTGTGGGAGACACTCTTGATATTTTTATTTTATTAGATTTATCTCTACGTCTAGAAGAGAATTTATGAAAATTAAAAATTTCAAAAAGAAAATAAGACAATTTATTCGATGATATGAAAGTCACTTTTAATGTATATGAATAGTTAGTCATTAATCAATTACTTATTGAAATGTGTAATTTTTTTTTAATCATGTTTAATGTGATTATGTTTTTATGTACATTGTACCCTCCGTCTGGAAAGTAGAACTATTGATGTAATTGGAAGAACTAATATTTTGTTATAATATACTTCCATATCTAAAAATTATTATGATTAACTTATTATCATGTGTATGATGTAATTTATAATGTTATTATTATTAAGTTGAATTATGGTTGGTTATATATATGTTTTGAGCACAAATACTTAAAAAAGAGAAGAAAAGAAAAGAAAAAGACGATGCATATTATGAATTTTTTTGCTTTTATCATAGTGTTCTATAGAAAATACAATTGAGATATTAAAATATGCTTGAGTTTTGGAAGTCCAAATGATTAGACGAATATTGTGATTGATGTAACAAGTTGAGAAATGATTGAGTCGATAACTTGGTATCTAAAGAATACAAAGGAAACTTTGCCGAAATTTCAGGAAAATAATATATATATTTTGAGTTTACAAGTTGAGGTTGTTACACGGCCGAAATTTTGGTAGAAATTTTATGGAATCAGTATATTAAAAAAAATTACCTGAAAATTTTCAATGTATCGCAGATGTTGGAAATCGGGGTTGTTACAATGGTGAAGGAAAACGAGGTATCGTTGTTTTGATCTAATAACTTAGAAACTTTATGTATCTTGTCATGTTGTCTTTTTCGAGATATACCTTTCTTTTCTATTCCATCAATTACTCATAGCTTGATTAGATCTAATTTTATTCATATAGATCCTTTTTCTGATAATTCTGATAGTTTATCATCTTAGGTTCCTAGTACCTCAAATACCCCTCTTTATGTTTAACCAATTCGTACTAATCATTCTGTAGGTACTGATATTTTATTCTCCGTCACACTTGAAGCTTCATTCTCCTTTACGGTCTCTTCAGCTCTGTCTGAGATTATGGATCTGTCTCTATGTCAATCCATAAGCATTTGTAAATCCACAAAGTTACCAGATTTTGTTTGTTCTTGTTATTCTTCATCATTTACTTTATTTTTAACTTCTATTCATTGTCTCTCTGAGTCCTCTTCCTATAAAGAGACAATTATTGATCATCTTTGGCATCAAGCTATGAATGAGGAATTATATGCTTTGCATAAGACAAATACTTGGGATTTGGTTCCTCTACCTCCTAGTAAGAGTGTCGTTGGTTGTCGTTAGATGTATAAGATCAAGACCAATTCTGATGGGTCTATTGAGCAATACAAAACTAGGTTGGTTACAAAAGAATACTCTTAAAAGTATGGTATGGATTATGAGGAGATACTTTCCCTGTTGCAAAAATGACTACTATTTGTTCTCTTATTATAATAGTTTCAGTTTGTTAGTGACATATCTCTTAACATAATGTTAAAAATGCCTTCTTGAATGGAGATCTTCAAGAAAAAGTTTATATGGTGCCTCCTTCTTGTGTTTTACATAACTCTAGATATATTTATAAGCTCAAGAAAACATTATAAGGTCTTAAACAAGCACCTCGTGTTTGGTTCGAGAAATTTTCTATTGTGATTTCTTCTCTTAAATTTGTTTCTAGTAGTCATGATTCTACTCTTTTTGTTAAGTGCACTAATGCAAGTCATATCATTATGTCTTTATATGTTGATGACAAGATTATTATTGGTGATAACATTGGTGGTATTTCAGTTTTTAAGACAAATTTAGCCAAACAGTTTGAAATGAAGGATTTAGGTTATCAACGATAATTCCTGGGTATTGAGGTAGCTTACTCACCTATAGGTTACCTTCTTTCTCAATTGAAATATGTTGTGGATATTCTTGAGCCAGCTGGACTTCTTAATAATAAAACTAAATACTCTCATTAAGGTTAACGCAAGGTCAGATTATACTTTATACTGTACTATTATTGAGAGCTTTGTATATTATTACTTGTCCATATATTGCATATGTTGTTAGTCAGTTTGTTACTTCTTCTACTACCATTCATTAGGTAGTTGTTCTTCGTATTTTGCGATATCTTTGGGGTATAGTCTTTCAGAGTCTTTTACTTTCATCCACTTCTTCCTTAAAGCTGCGTGCATGCTCTGATGTTGATTATAGCAGTGATCTTGCAGATCGCAAGTCTGTTACTGATTTCTACATCCTTTTAAGTGATTCTTTTATTTCTTGGAAGAGCAAGAAACAATCTATTGTTTCTCAATCTTCAACAGAAATAGAATACCGTGCTATGACATCCAGTACCAAAGAGATTGTTTGGTTACGTTGGTTACTTGCAGATATGAGAGTCTCTCTTTCTCATTCTACTCTCATGTATTGTAGCAACTAGAGTTCTATTCAAATTGCTTACCACTTGGTTTTTCATGAATGAACTAGGCACATTGAATGTCATTTTAGTGGTCGTTTGGTATTGTGGCTGCAAGTGAACATTTTAGTAGCCTTTGGTATTGTGGTTGCGGGTGAGGTTCACCCGCAGCCACAAATATTGATGTTTGGTTAAGTTAAAAACAAACTTTTATATTGGTGGGACCCATCAAAAATTACGGTCGTGCCTCAGGTTTAGCAAAAGCACAATTTATGTGCTTTGCAAACAACATACCCTCCATTGTTCACGTGAACAATAAAGATGTAGAGAGTGAATTAATTCACTCTGCACTCTGCATGACATTGTTTGGATCATTCAGATTGCTCCCCACGCTATGCAAAGCATCACCTGTTTTCAAGCAAGTAAACCAGTTAAGTTAAGGGTTGACAACTGATAACAATACACTAGTTAAGGCATATTGAGTCCGTTTGTCTAAGCGGCAACGTTTGCGTTTCTTAAAAACGCACTGATATATGTGTTTGGTTACCACATGCTAAAAAATTCTAAAATGTGGGTCCCACCATTTTGTTGAGGCAAGACCGTGATTTTAAAAAAGCAGTAAAATACTGCTTCTTGCAAGTTCAATTACAGGTTGACCTTTCTAGAGATAACAAAGATGGGAAATTTACTAGCTTATCCTTTTCTTTTTTGTTGCTCTTCTCGTCCATTCTTCGCATTCATTTCTCTTCACTGCGCACAGCAACCCTATAGGAAACCATTACTGCTAACAACAATTAAAGTGATGGTTGCGTCTCTTTCTATAGTAAACCATTGAATTATGGGGAAAAAACGAGGGGGCAAGGGAAGGGGGCATGAAAGAGTTAGAAATGTAGGGCATTGCTATTGTAAAGCCATTAATTGTCTATATAGAGACTCAAGTTTGGTCAATATTTGTAGTGGAACTTTTTTAAAATGGGTTTGAACATGTATCCCATGGCATTTTATTGGTTGTAAGATTATTTTTTATGTAATTATTTATTAATATTAATATTAATGAAGTCCTTATAGGTAATTATACCATAATATCAAATTGAACCACAATATTTAACCAAACACATTAAACTATTTTTTGTTCAACCTCAATTTTAACCACAGTTTTAACCAAATATATATTTTTCCAAACAAACCACAACTAAAAACACATTTTATAAAACTATTTTTTCAAACCATAACCACAACATCCACCACAATACCAAACACACTACAAAGATACGTCAATGAGGTATAGGAACAATGTGTCTTCCTCTTCCCCTTCTCCTTCTCCTTCTCCTTCTTCTTCTCCTTCTCCTTCTCCTTCATCTTCTCTTTCTCATTCGTCTTCTATATTTATCCACTGTTCGAAGAAGAAGAACAGAAACAGAGCACAGTGAAGAGCATCTCTCTCAGCTCACCACTAGCCTTCATCGTTCCCACCGCTAGCCACTGCTCATCCTCTTCCCCTTCTCATTCTCCTTCTCCTTCTCCTTCTGCATTAGCCATTGTCCGAATAAGAAGAATAGAAATAGAGCACAGTGGAGCGCAGCTCCCTCAGCTCACCATCGGCCTTTGTCGTTTCCACCGCCAGCCACTGCTCTTCCTCTTCTCCTTCTCCTTTTCATTCGTTTAGGCTGCTCTCCACTGTTCTACAACGTGAACAGTAGAGAATGACCGACCTCCGGCTTTCCACCGTCCCTCAGTCCATCATCGTCGCACTGCTTTTGGGCCACTCTCTAATGTTCTGCATAGTGAACAGTAGAGAGAATCTTCACTGTTCATGGCCAGACCGTGTCTAGCCCAAACCTAAATGCCTGGTGTTTGGATCCGACCCAGCAAAATAAAAAAAATCCAAAATAATTTCTCAGATATTGTGTTTTATTTGAAAAACTAGTGTTTAATATTATTCAATGACACTACATAATTATATTATAAGGAGATCGCATGATGACGTGGCATTTACAAAATTTGATCGCAATTCCAATTTTGTTCCTAATGATATTTTACCTGATGTTATTTCACGCTCAAGAAGCCATGGAAACTGTAGTACTTGTCGGATAGATTTCGTATGTGATGAAATTACAAATAGTTTAATGGAATAATAAAAAATAATTTATATAAAATATTGTTTATTTCACAATGTAATAGCAGTAGTTAAATGTACAATATTTCAATTAAAAACTATCAATATTAATATATATATTTTTTAGTTATTTTATAACCTCAATTTGAAAAGTATTCTTAACCAAACACATTAAATTACTTTTTATTCAGCCTCAATTTCAACCACAGTTTTAACCAAATATATATTTTTTCAAACCAACCTCAACTAAAAGTACTTTTTATAAAACAACTTTTTTCAAACCACAACCACAACAACTACCACAATACCAAACACATATACTTATAATCATCTTAAGCATGACACCATTACTTTGCTTTTTGTTTTTTCTTTTCTTTTTGTAGATTTCTTTACTAAGTCACATTCCATTTTTCTTTTTTTATTTTCTAGTCGGTGTTAGAGAATTATATAAATCATACCCTGAGACCTCACTTAATAACTTAAGCTATTGGGTTGAGATAATTATTTGATGTGATATCATAGCCTTAATGGTCAAGAGATCACGAGTACAAATCTCACTATTTCAAGCTCAAAAGGCTTTCACTTGAGGTGCTGTGCTAGAGAATTATATAAATCAGATACTAGACCTCACCTAACAGCTTAAATCATTTGGTTGAGATAGTTCTTTAACAGATATTAAACTCTCAATACTTGTAGCTGTCCATCATAATTTGAAAAAAAAATATTTTATTTTATATTTTAAAGATATAATAATATTTTTATTTTAATCTATTTTTAATCTCTTCTCTTCAATTTAAATTAATACAATTTTCTTGAATATAAAATAAAAATAATAAGCAATATAAACCCTAACCTTTTCCTTGTTTATATTTTTATTTGTTTAATTTGAATTGCCTGCCATATAAAATATAAAAAAACAAAGAAGATGGAGATCTGAAACGAATGATATTTTGTGCACACCAGATATCAAAATTTTCCACTAATACCGAGAAAAAGTCAATTAACGAAAAGAAAATAATAATAATAATAATAATAATAATAATAAAACAAACGGAAATACACGGCAAGGGGTCCATACTCGATTCCTGTCCACAAAAGACTCGCGCTTTCTGATTTCTGAAGCATCTAACCATCAGTTCACCAAACTTGTCCAACTTCAATGCTTTATGGAGCGGAGACATGTGCTTTCTTGGACACGAAGTTTAATTTATCATTTATATTATGATCAAACCCCTTCAACAAGTTTTCGCCATGGAAATTCGCAAACATGCTGTCATTTAATGTTTTAATGTCATATTATACATCGATTCTCAAAGCTAATGGAGGGGAATCATACCCCCTTTCAATCCATGATACAATTCTAAAACCAAAAATCCAGAAGAAAACAAAGTAAGAACTAGATGATGCATGAACAGAAGAATAAAAAGACAACGTTAGAAACCATGCATTGATTAACTGATTTAATTGAACAACGACGTACGTACAACATTATAGAGTGAGTCTGAGATCTAAACCATCTTCCTCTTTAGGTTTCTTGTCATCTAAGATCTTCTTGTCATTACAAGGACTAGGGAAGATGAGAGGAGGCCTTCTAAACTCAATATCCTCTGTGAAATCTTCCCATTCAAAAGATGGCACCCAACTTGACTGCGGTTCTTTATCATTTAACCTTCTTACCTTCTTCTTTTGCTTCTTCTCCAACTCATCCTTCCTTCTATTACGTGCTTCCTGAAAACTTCTAATCAACGCGAAAAACTGCTCCATCTTCTGGTCTTCTTGCTCAATATCTAGTTCGCCCGTGTTGGAAGCACTCACCTCGCCTTTCTCATTTTCCATGTTAGATTACACAGTGTACCAGCGGTTGAAAAACAAAGCTAGGAAGAAAACGGGCTCCAAAAGAATTAACCTTTTCAATGGAGATACTGAAAACAAAGAAATATGCAAATTTTCTTGGTGGTGGTGGTGGTGGTGGTGTTAAAATTTCTTATCTTGAAAATTCTTCGAAGTTAGGCAATTTATAGCGGGTGTTTTTTTGTCATCGTCAAGGACGAAAGGATGAAAATGCCCCCACCCTCGGTAGGTGGGCATCTAGTATATGAAGACTCTTGTGAACATAAGAGTAAAGGTGACGCAATCGGGGGTGCGTCAGCAAAGAAACGTCGGCGTTAAATGATTTTAGTCCTAGAGGCCAACAAAAGGCACCCATTTTCCCAGCTGATGGGTTAGCTGAGGTGATATGCATGACATCATTCATTATGGTGTGGCTTGCGTTTCTTGCTGGCTTGCCCACTGAGTACTATCATTGATTTTGACCACTCAAAACGCGTCCCCTTTCAGACAGTTTCCACGGAATGATGATACCGCGTAAGAGAAAGAAAGTTCTCCATTTGATGTGATTTGATTTTTTCTTTTTGAACATTTAATTTGAATTGATATATTGATCTCACATTTTGAATTGATATTTTGAAGTGTTATTAAAAAAAAAGAAGTTTAAAATAGATTTTTTTTTCAGTGCAAAATCCTTATATTTTTTTTAATTATTTCAATTTTGATTTAGAAGTATATTTTTCTAAAAAAAAATTTGAGCTAAAAAGAAAAAAGAAAAAATCTCATGAAAATAATAATAAAAAATCATCTATTCAAAAACTTTTGAGCTACTATAATCGATGTTTTTAGGTTAACGAGTATTAGTTATGGTTTTTTTTCTAAATATCCTTAAAAAAAGAATGAGTTTAGTTTAGTTTTTTTTTATTCAGTTAATTTTATTTTTTTTGTGTTTTTAGAGTTATTAGAGAAATTATAAAAGATTTTATGATTTTTTTATTTGTTTTTAGGTGAAAATAAATTGAAAAAAAAACAGCCAAAAAATCATCTTTTCTAATTTTCCAATCACTGATAATTAAAATTCAAGTCTCATCATACATATATCTCCTGTTTCCTTTTTTTTTATAAAAAAAAACAATAGAAGTTTTGCTTAAAAGAAGATGGACATAAATGATCAATAATTGTTCGTGTATGCAAGTGGTTAAAGTGTTGGACTCTAAGTTAGTAATAGTATGCAAGATTCCATGAACTAAACATAATAATTTTTTATTTATGAAGTTGTTTGGTATATCTTTATATAAAAATAATTTTGTCTTATCCAACATTATTTTAATAGAGATATTTTTATCTCACTAAAAAAATAAGAAAAGCTTGTCCAATTATCTACTCAAAGGTTAACTCGGGTGAATCCTAGTCAATATAAAAATAAAATTAATTATTATTATAATTTTAAAAAACATGATTTGAGAATGGACTTAGGGAAAGACTTAGATCACGAGTCGGGTTGACCATTAACCTAAATCAACGTAAGAATAAAAATGATTATTATCATAATTTTAAAACGCAATTCAAGAGTCGACCCAGGACCAGGCCTAAGTTACATGTCGGGTTGACCTTTGACCCGTATCAATATAAGGATAAAATTGATTATTATCATAGTTCTAAAACTCAACTTAGTGGTCGACTCGAGACTAAGCCCATGTCAAGGGTTAGGTTGACCATTGACCCTAGTCAATATAAGAATACAAATGATTATTAACATAATTTTAAAACCTAACTAGGGGGTCGACCCAGAGCAATGCTTAGGTTACGAGTATGGACGATCAACCGGGTTAACCTGAAAAAATATAAAAATAAAAATGATTGTTATTATAGTTTTAAAAACCTGATTTTGGAGTTGACGCGGGGCAAGTCTTGGTTACGAGTCGAGAGGGTCAACTCAAGTTTATCAAGGTTAATGTAAAGATAAAAGTGATTATTATGATATTTCTATAAACAAACTTGGGGGCTGACCCAAGGCAAGGCTTGGGTCACATGTCAAGAGGGTCAATCAGGATTGATTTAGGTCAATATATAGATAAAAGTGGTTATTGTCATAGTTTTAAAACCTGATTTAAGAGTTGACCCGAGACAAGACCTAAGTTACAGGTCTAGAAGATCAACTTGAGTTGACCCAAATTAAAAAAAAATCAAAGCAACCTTATTTAAAAAAAAATTCAATGGATTTGTTAACATGTTTTTATCTCGGGATGATCGGGTCACAGGTCGACCCGAGTATTTGACCGGGTCAGCTCAGATCAATTCTTTCTCTATTATTTTTAAACTCATATCAGTCCAGGTGCAAGCCCCAGGTTGGCGAATACCATTTTGTGTCTACTAAAAATAAAATAAGATAAATTATTCCCTCCAATTCAAAATATACCAAACACAAGACGATTATTTCTCTAGTCTAATCCTATCTAATCCATTTTAATCATGTTCAGTTCAATCCAATCAAATATTATTTGAAATATCAAACATTTTTCTTATTGTAGAGTTTGAGGATGTGTTCACATTTTTTTAAAATTTTTTCCACATGTTTCATTTGTTAACTGTTTTTCTTAATATTACCATACAATATGGTAATAAAAGTGGCACAATTTTTAATTACACCCATTCTTTTTTTAGGAAACATTTGTGGTTCTTTTTTTTTCTTCAAGGTTCATTAGTTTTTTTTTCCACATGGCCCATTTTTTACATTTTCTTTAAAGTTTTTAAGAATGTTTAGGTATGTTATATTATCATATAACTTGATAATAAAAGAGAATTTATAATTACTAAAACATATTCAAGTGTACATGCCTGGACTATATAGTTTTTAAAGGGTGACACACTAGCAAATTTTAAAAAATAAGTCAAAAAAATTTAATATTAAAAAATAAAATTAAAAAAAATTCACTCTAGGCATGTTTAATTAGTTTTTAATTACGGTTGATAATTATTTTTTGTTTTTTTAGGTTAATCACAATCTCCAAAAAATATCCTAAAAATTAGTTGGTTCTTGATTTTGTGTATCTATTTTTGTTGTTGTATAATTATATAAAAAATAATTTTTTAAAAATAAAGTTATGAGAGGTTAGATTGGAGATTTTTTTTTATATAGTAAAATTACTAATTTAATTCTAAAATAAATAATCTAATGTGGGACATTTTTATATTTTCAAGTGTTCTAGAATATTGTAATTATTTTAGGCCCCGTTTGTTTGCTGGAAAGTAGTTTCTTTTTAAAAAGTGAATTTCGAGAAAGTGAATTTCGAGAAAGTGAATTATTTTCTGATGTTTGGTAGTATAATGAAAAATAAGTTGGAAAACACTTTCCAGTATTTGGTTATGATATGGAAAATGTGCTGGAAAATAATTTATTAATATTTTATTTTTCTCAAGTTTATTAAAATAATGAGGAATAATCTTACAAATTAAAGTTGAATGAGAATGAAATTAAAAAAAATATAATTTCATAAATTATCTCAAATAAAATAAATAATAATCAAAATAATAGAGATCAAATCTAAAAAATAAAAAAAAATGAAAGATGAAGAAATTAAAATAATAATAATTAACATTTCATAAATTATTTTAAATAAAATAAGTAACAATTAAAAGAATGAGGACCAAATTTGATACATAAAAAATTTCAATAAAAAAATGATAAGCATAGTTAATATAAAAATTAAATTTTAAAAGATGAAATTGAAAAATAAATATTCAAAACAAAATATATATATATCAATCAAAAGTTTGAGGACCAAATTTGATATAATCAGCAAATAATATGATATTTTTAAATTTTTCACAACTTCCGGAAAGTGTTTTCCGTCTAAATTTTCTAGGAAAACACTTTCTTGAAAACCAAGCTAAATTTTCCTTTGACTGAAAAGTGTTTTTAATTGATTAATTTTTTTAATAATAAATAAACATAAAAAAATTTTAAAAATAATTTTTTTAAAAATAAATTCTAAAAAACAAATATATCCTTAATGCTTACAAAGACAAATGTTAGCAACTCACGGATATTTTCCTACTGTTCAAACAAAATTAAACTGAATTGTGGCGTAATGCGAGCCCTAGCTAGTATATTCTGATTTAAATCTAATGACTAAAATCACGTTAGATCACCTAAAAGGACACCAATAATTAGATATTTTTTATTTCAAAATTTTGAGAGCCGCTCGCTATTTTTAACATACGTGGCTCACTTCAATCATAATTAATAATAGTTTTTAGTATTATTAAATTTATTTTGTCAAAACCCTTTTAATATTACCAAAATATCATAATTGACGCTACAAGAATGTCTCGGAGATCTTATTTATTCATTCTTTCCCTCCCTTTTTTCTTTCCTCTTTTTGTCCTTGGAATTTATACCTCCTTATTTTGACCACTTGATTAAAATACCCCATTTTTCAATTGTGATATTCTTACCAAACTATATTATTTTTCAAAAAAAATTTGTATGTGCTAGTTTATCCCTTTTTTTTTAATGCACTGATTTTAAAAAAATCATAATTATTAACAAAACTCTAAAACGTATAGGTTTTCTATTATACATGAATGCACTGTGAACTAAGAGACAATTCACTGTGGACTTATTGTGCACGCATGCACTGTGGACCAAGAGACAATTAATTGTGAACTTGCACAGTTGCTTCGCTATATATTGAGAAAACACTGTAGAAACCATTCCCGTGTTTTTAGTCAACAATTGCTATTGGGGGCGTGGCCTTCTCTGCCACAAGCCGCTGGATCTGGCTTTGGTAGCCGGATCCAGCGTTGTTGGGTCTGGTTGACAATCCAAACCCAGAACACCAAAATGTGTCAATTCTAAGCTAGACCAAATACACACTATATCGTCTGTTGGGGGGGGCGTTGTCTTCCTTGTTGTTTGTAAGTCAGACAGGGTTGTTGGGTCGTTGCAATAGCTAGGACCTAATGGCGTTGGGTCCTGCTGGCACCATTAGAGTTGGGTCTTGCCCTAGTGGGACCCAAAACTGTAAATGGATCATTGTAGCAGGATCCAGTAGCTTTGAATCCTGCTGGACCATTAGAGTTAGGTCCTTCCCAGTAGGACCCAAAATTGTAATGTTTTTTCTTTTCCTTTTCATACGTGTGCTGGACCCAAAATCACATTGGATCCTGCCGGTGCAGGACCTAATTGGGTGTTGGGTCATGCACAGTGCAGAACCCAGAGGGATTTTGGGTCTTGCACTCGGCATTAATAAGATAAATTCCGTGTGTAAGGATTATATTAGTTGGTCGCGGGGTAATTGAATCTGAGTTTGTAATTTGAAAGAGTACTCAGAATTTAGTTAAATCTTCACAATTCTTCTTCTTTCTTTTCAGAACTTATCATTATTTTTATTTCGATTTTCAATGTTAAGAGAAGTAGATTAGTCTCCATACAAATAAAAAAGATAAATTGTATAGAACGATAAATTGTATAGAACTTCCTTCAATTATTGAGAGTCAAGTGTATTTATAAAAATATATTTATTAAATAGAAAAACGAGTTTGACTAATAATAATAAAAAGACTAAATTACCCAAATAATTATTCTATATTAAACGTAAGTTGTTGAACAAAACTCTAAAGTGAAAATCCAATATTAGTGTTAGTTACATATTGTAGTGAATTTTTTTTTTGAAAAAAATATTAAATTTGTTATTGAAATTCAAGATATTCTTATTTGTATTATCAATATTGTTATTTTTATGATAATTAATGTTATTGAAATTAAAAATATTATTATTTGTATTATAAATATTATCATTATTATAATTATCTTGGGTTTGGCGACAGGACCCAAGGCTAAGGGATCCTGCTTCAGGACCCAATGCTCTTGGGTCCCGCGTCCGGACTCAATGTCCTCGAGCGGCGTCATAACCCAATGCTCTTTGGTCCGCAGCAGGATCAAAGGCTAATAGGTCTTGCATCAGGACCCAAGAGAATTGGGTTTAACGTCAGTACCCATTTCTCTTGGGTTTGGCGGCAGGACCCAATGCTAATGGGTCTTTCATCAGGACCCAAGAGAATTGGGTCCGGCGGCAGGACCTAAGGCTGATGGGCTTCTGCCTCAGTGTTGGGCACACCCCTGTTCACACTTGACACTTGGGATGCTTGCCTGCGGGCTGAGAACACCCCAGCGCACACGTGGTGCTTGGGCTGCCTGCCTATACGCTAGGCACACCCAAGTGTACACATGATGCTTGGGCTGCATCCGAATGCAAGCCCGTCTTCCAAATCAAAAGAGAAATGGGCTCGTTGGGAAGAAAGATAAAATGTCTATCCATTGAAAATTATGATCCAGAGTTGCTTTTCTATTCTAACTCCTGAAGCTAGAATCCAAGCCATCAACCCAATTTACGAACCAAGTGTGCTTCCTCAGGTAGAGACCACCATAGGCCCAAATTTAACTCATCCCAAGCTCAATTCATCACTTACCTAATGAGAATGTAAATATTGTCAATTTTGTTTACCTAATGAGAATGTAAATATTGTCAATTTTTTTTGTTGTTGTAAAATTAGCAAAGTAAACCTTAAAAGTTGATAAATTATTATAGATTAAAAAAGATATGATGAAATGGCACAGTTTGATTATATTGCACTTTAGAAGCGTGGCATGGTCAAACTCTAATCTTCTACCTAAATCGGTTGACTAGTTGGATCCAATTATATGAACCGGTCGACCGGTTCACACAAAAAAACATAATTTTATGAAGTTTTTCTTCCAATATATATTTTATAAGTCAAAATATACCTCTTTGTCAAACTTATTGAATAAATAATAAACTTCAATTTA
>Ga0325411_1005624_pt1 | contig 13861 bp, 7 predicted proteins | sample PopdelMetagenome_13_FD_206181 | JGI IMG/M metagenome (GOLD analysis project Ga0325411, IMG submission 206181) | Populus deltoides microbial communities from Bellville, Georgia, United States - Xylem-PdIQD-R4 | ecosystem: Host-associated > Plants > Phyllosphere > Stem > Wood/Secondary xylem... | reverse complement strand
AAATGTTTGAATTTATTTAATCAAATAGAAGGTTTAATCCTACTCAAAACATGGGTACTCGAGAGATTAAACTAGTTATAAATAAAGATGGCTATAAATAAAAAGAAGTTTAGATTGTATTAGAATTCAAAGTGTAAGTTTTTTCAAATAGATAATTTATATAGGATTCAAATTAGATGAATAGATAAAAATATAACATTATACCAATATAAATAGGTTATTCAATTATCGGCAAAGATGGTTAACCTCAAATACACAATTTTTTATGCAATTTACAACTTTCTTGCAATGTATCCTTGTTTTTTTTTATTAATTTTTTCATAACTTTTCTTTATATCCAAGTTATTTGTTTTATCTTTTCCCTTTTTACAATGCAAAGGCTTAGAATAATAGACGTTTCTTAAGGATCAGAATATTGGACACTCACACTTTATTTGATTTATAAGGTTGCTAATAGTCGTTTTTTTTCTTATTAAAAGAAAGAAACAATGAACATGTAACATAATTAATCCATAAATTATTTGATTGAGCAATAGATTGGCAAGTCTGATGGGATAATATTTACTATTATTTCATTAATCAGTAATGATGCCATTAAAAAAAATACAAATAATATCATTGTCACAACTCCTGATGACTAATTAGTACAAGTGATGGATAAAGGCCATATTACTGGTTATGAAGTATCTGGTAATCTTTCATCATCACAAGTCTTTTGGGATGACCTATGTTAGAAAAGTCATAAAATGACACTTCATTATCTTATTTTTTACAATAACTGAGAGTTGCATTAGAAACAAAAACCTTAATGTCCCTATACATACTCTCATGTTCGCACTTTTCTCAACGTCTTTACCTATACAAGCATCTAGTGTAAGCAAGGGTTATGCCTCGACCACAATCTTATGTTTACCCCTCATATGGGTTTGAAGACATAATTAGTTGTACCAAGTTTCTTCTAAAAGAGTATCCTTTTTATCAACATTTAAACTTGTTCAATTCTTATATAAACGTTATCCAAATAGAGATAGAAAACATAATAAATATTATTTACCATAATAATACTGTGATGGCTAGTATAACCATACAAACCATGGTCAATTAGTTCATCAAATTTAAAATGAGCTAAGATAGAATTGGTCTCTTACATAGATACTTAAAAGCAAGTATTGTGGTACTTTCCCATGACTAATTCTTTGATGGGAATGTGTAAAGATTCTCAACCATATCTTAGGTATCACATTTTAGTATAAAAAACACATCCACAACCCTAACAATATTAAATTATGATCATACATGTAGTGTCACCCACAACATAAGCACACATATAGACTCGGGACAACTATGTGGCCTCATAGTCTTACCAACAAACAACCTAACATATACCTAGGCAATACAACACCTTATAGATGGCCTTTTAAAGAAGGAAATATCAACATTCATACACTTCAAGGACCTGTTTTGAATAGCAAACAGGAGGACGAATAACAAGGTTAAGCTAGCTCATCACCCAAGAGAGATAAAGCAAAACATTAGATGGATAACTAGGTTGTGTATACTCATCCATATCCTAAATGGGTGGATATGTTGCACTAACTTTTAAATGTATAAAAATAGATTATTTGAATAGTTCTCTAGGAAAATAACCAATCTACAAGAGAGAACGTCTTTAAATTCAGTAATCAATATGGTGATGTGTATCAAATCCCTTTATGAAACCAAGATTATTTGGTTCATTACTTACCAAAATAGTTTTTCATTGGTTTTCTATGCATACACCTGACTCTATCAAAAGAGATATAAACTTGTTTTCATAAACATTTCTCCAAAACAGAACTAGAGGTGATATTGGTTGACTAAGCCAAAATAGTCCAAGATCGAGGGGAGTATGTATAAATTTATGCTCTTCGATTCAAGATTCTAAAAAACAAGTACACTATAACTATAATAGAGAAACATAACATTAAACTCATTCTAAAAGGGTTATAGTGGAACACCATAAATAAGCTTGTAGGAACCAAATACTTGGATATCTACGCCACTTATAGATGATGATGCTTGTTATAAAAAGATATTGGCAAAACAAATAAAAAATAAAAAAGCAATTAAGGGGAGCATACCTAACTAGCTATTTAAATGACATTATAAATGAGTATTCAATTATTGGCTTAAACACTCATAAGGAGTTTAAAAATATACAACAAGAATTCATATCAGTTATAGATCTAAAAAAAAATACCATTCGATATTATATATTAAAAAAGCTTAAATAGGCTAGCAAGTATGCCAACAAAGATGCAAAAACTACCAATATGGTTGATAAGAATAAACAGTACTCTTTTGACATAAAAAAGCTAAGGACATTTTCAATCAACTAATGTATAAAGAAAAATCAAGATCCTTAACAACCATATAATCCTTATTGTTGATTAGATCAAAGAGAAAAGAACTACAAGTGACATGACTCATAAAGACATGATACTAACAATTATGTGTTCAAAAACTAGATTTAAAAAGCATTAGAGTTTGGTCACATTCGCTTTCTAGAAAATAACTTGAAAGTGGATAATGATTCATTCCTTTAAGTCCCCAAGCTGGAAAGGCTACTTAGTAAAGATGAATTACAAAAAATAAGACTTGACCAACCATGATATAGGTAAGAATTGGTTAAATATGCTACTATTAGAAAAAGTACATTGATTGTGGCAAGGCCAAATAGTTGGCATTATAAGTATAATGAATTCCTTCATGTGAGGTATATAGATATCCTACTTGACATATCATTCTTTCTAAAGGAAAAGACTTAGAGGGAAGACTAATGATGGGTGGCATATACACTAGTTATAATAAAAACACTTAAACATAGTCATGAAGATGATGATTTGGTTATTTATTGTAAACCCTCACATAAATGTAAAATCGAAGCTAGGAGACCCCGATGAGTAATGGAGACTCAAAATGAAAAGAAATCATTCATTTCAGCCCAACATTTTTCTCCTTCAAAAATTACTCATAAAACTCTAACTCACTCTTTGGGAAGGTGTTTGTAAGCTCTCAAAATGAAGGATTTTTGAAATGGTTCTCTCTCCCTCTTTATTTCTTCTGTCCAGCGTGAACCATAGAGAGGATTAGTGAAATTCTACCAATTTACAAAAATACCCTTAATGAGTCCATGTATAAATTTCTGTATTTTGTTTTCTTACCATCGTCAGTGTTGCAATATCTTTCTGAACTCCGATTACTCTAAAATTTAACCCAAGCTAAAACAGTAAGTCTAGAAAGTCTTTGCCAAATTTCAGCCCGATCCAACAGTTGGATTGAGAGATATAATTGATATCATAAATTTGGACAGTCGATGTCTTTTACGTCAAAACCTGAATTTCATGCTTTAATTTATTCACTTAGAACATCATAAAATTTTTCCTAAATTTTTACTTCTTAAATTCAATATTACCCCATCTTTTCAACATGTAAGCAATAAAGATCAAATTGGAGAAGTCCCCTCTTATCCTTCTTTTCTGGCCGAAACTTACATGGCCTTGGAACCCAATTGTTATCATCAATTTCTTATAATTTCCAACATATTATATGTCAAATGGACCTCTATTTCTCACCCATATTCATAATTTTTATTTCCCTCAAATTATATATGAACCCTAGAAGTTAAAATTTAGGTTCTTTCAAATTACTCACCAAACCAACATAATAAAGAAAAGGGTTAAAGAATATGTTTCACTCTTTTATTCAAAAAAAAAATTACCCGTATTTTTATATATCAAATTGTAGGAAAGTAACTATAAACACATATGAAAATGTGGGGTGTTACATATATCACCAACATTTCATAGACTTAAAAAGAATATTGAAACGGGGTTAGTTGTTTAAAACTCAGTTTAGGAGAATGCAATGCCTAAACACATTAGTAAGGAAAGATAAAGCAAAATCACACATCTTACCATAAAAACAAGTTTTGGACATAGAAAAAAACCACTTATATGGCCAACAACAAATAAATTTAGGCACCTTTCAAAATACCAATAAGATCATCCTCAATTAATGGTAGATATGATTAAGTTGAATCCTATATAAACTATAAATGTTATGTAGCGGTTAAAAACAAAATAGCATTATAAACTTGGGGGACCTTGGTTGAAAGAATGGAGAAGGTTCCTATTTAAACAATGTATTTATCTTATTAAAGGGTTGCTTTAGACCCTCAACAACTAATGAATTGGATTTGTGAAGAAATTTATATAAAAGTATACAAGGTTATCACTAAGATAGTAAATATATCTATAAGAAACAAACAACCATGCACTAATAAAACTAAGTTTATTAACAGTACCAGGAACAAATCAGAAGTTGATCAAAAACATTAATAGGACAAATTTGTTTAACGTGTTAAGCTAATAATTGAAAAACTTGAGCAAAGAAAATATTTCATTTTAAAATGGTTTAATTGGCTAACATGACAGATATTGCAGCCAGGTCATTGCTTTAAGTATACACTACTTGAACTTATGATGTCATTCATGGTCAATTTTGTTGATCGATTTTAGTAGAAGGTAGTTAATAATCCTTTATTTGTCTTACGAATAAAGGAATATGTGGGGTATTGTTTACACTAAAAGTAAACATCCATGTGTTGACTTTGTAATAATAGTAGTTGTTCACCACTAACATGGAAATGAAGGCTAAAATTGATCATCAATAGTAAGATTGACCTAGTTAATGAAAAGTCTAAATTGATAAAGGGAACTAGAAGTTATGATCAATTAGGAGAGCTAAAAGATATGATCAGCAAGGAAAAAATGATCGACCATAAAAGCTTGACTTTGCGAAATCAACCAATATGTTCAATCCTACTCATAACAGGGGTCCCAAATAGATTAAGTTAATCAATATTGAAGATAAATTAGGATTCAAGCAGTTATCAATGATGTGAAGTTTAGATTAAATTCGGATTCAATGTTTAAGTTTCTTATCTAACATAGACAATCTATTTAGGATTCAAATTAGATGAATAGATAGAACTTTAATATTATACCAATATAAATAGGTCATCTAGTTAATAGCAAAGATGGCTAGCTTAGAAATACAACTTCTTTATGCAATTCACAGCTTTCTTGTCATTTACCCCTGTTTTTTTTATTACTTTTTTTACAGTTTTTCTTTACATTCAAATTATTTATTTTATCTTTTTCTTCTTTACTTGGAAAAAGCTTATAACTTAGGGATTAAAATAATGGAAACACATTTTGTTTAATTTACGAGATTGCGACCAACCTCCACTCAAGATTAAGTTTTTATTATAGTTTCTTCTTATTAGAAAAAATAAACAATGAATATATAATATAATTGATTTAGAAATTATCTGATTGATACATATTCTAACTCCTGGGCCATTAATCAATAAGGTCATTTGGTTGAGTTCTTAATTTTCTGTTAATACTAAAAAACATTATTAATATAATATAAATGTCAAATATGATTCCTCATGCTTTGTATTTTAAATATAATAATACCAGATTGGATAAGGTAGAGGAATTAAAAGCAATAGAAAATTTTAAAAGTTTTTTTAAGTTTCACCATAAATAACATTTGAAATTACAATTTGAAAAAAAAAATTCATCTAGTTTATCTTCTTTTAGTTATCGTCATTATCCAATTCTCGACCTCCTGTTTTTCAAAATACAAAGAAAAATCAAAATAATATGTTCTTAACGTATTTGTGTTATTTTCAATATCTTTTCAATAGAATTCAATATTCAAAAACTTGTTTTCAATGTGTTCAGCTATTAACGCGCACATTTCAAAATTAATGATTAATCTTTCTCGTTGAGTCGATGTTGATGTTGCTTTTTAAAAAAAATCAAAACACAAAAAAAATAAGAAAAATATAATAAATGGCCAAAGAGATCAAAAATATAAAGAAAGAAAATTAAGGACCAAAAAATTTAAGTTGCCTGGGGACTAAGCAATTGAGAGAAAAAGACAAATCATTTTGCCTATATATAAATGGTTATCTCACACACAAAAAGGAGAGGGAGACCAGAAAATAATAAAATTAAAAAAGCCACAAAACATTTTCCCCACACTTTTCTCTATAAATCTCCCACATAAAAAAATAAAAATAAAAATCATTACCCCCAATAATCAATAGGAAAAAAAGAAAGACTCGTCATCTTCAAGCCCCCACTATCACCATGTTTGTCCTAAAAGAACCAACAACACAACCCTGTCACCTAGACCAACCATTCATCTTCATCTCTCCGAAAAGAACTAAAAACCCTAACATTTGCTTTCAAAGTCACTAGTTATTCAAAGGAGAGAACAAAAAATAGACTTATTTTCTTCTTCCTCACTGTCACCTATACATTAAAACCCATCTTCAATAATATCTCCTCAACAACAGCACGACAGCCAGCCACCACGATAGCAACAACAATGCCACCGAGACAAACAACCCTTTTACTTTTTCCACCAACAATCTCCCAAGGCAACCATCTCTCTTCACTAACGCCTCCCTTAGCAGCTCTATACCGTAAGACATCAAAACCTCAACCACCATAAGAAGCCACCCTCCCTCACCAAATCAATTCAGCCTCTTCCATTATCAGCAATAGTTGTGACCCATCCCAAAGCAACCCCAACATACAATGGCCCTTCCATTTTTCTCAAAACCCACATGTCATTCTCTCTCCCTCACTAGAAAACTTGAAACGAGTAGCAATTAACAACAATCAAGAGAGACAAAGAACATAACCAACTCATCCCTCATCGGCTACATCTACATTGTTCCAGCTGAAAACCATAACATCCACCAATAAGATATAAAAAAAAAGTAAAATCAATTGATTGTGTGAGTTGTGTTTCTTCTGCAGGTGACGTTAGCCTTCACCGCCAGCACAAGAATGAAGAAAAGATTGAACCACTTCAGATCCACGCACTTTTCTTATCTTCATATGCGATAGTGCGTGGTTCCACATGCTGCCAGTGGCAACGACACATGAAACCCATGTTCCGCCACTATTCATTTAACCCCAAAAGCTTCCCAGCACTGTTCTTAAGTTCCAGCAACTTCTCTAGATTATTTTGTGAATTTCAGGAGGTATATTTTACAAATTTTAGAAGTTTGATGTGTTTTTATTTCTTTTTCAATTTTGGATTCTTATTGTTAGTAAACATGTGTTATTTATTCTTAACCTAATAAGGTAGAGACTTCCTCACAAAGGAAGATCTACCTTAAACCTTATCAAAGACCAACAAATAGAAACATAACGTAGAATAACAATCAATTAACAATGCAGCTTACCTGAGGTAGGGTGCGATGCACTAGGAGTGACACTTCTTCCCCTTGCACAACTAGTCCCCTTACTTAGGCTTTTACAAACCATAGATTTTCTAGTGATCATGATACTAAGTGGTGAATCCCTCAAATCATCATTTTATGATTAAACCCAAACTCCCTTCAATTCCATGAGGTAGCTCCGTCATTCAAAGTCGCGTATGTTATGATAGTTATTATGATTAAAACTCGTTCTGATGAATAATGAAATTTTTTTTATAAAGACATTGTTTTGTGAGAATAAAAATCAACCTCTCAAAAAAAAATTGGTTGGATAAGATGTGATGATTGTTGTTGTTAGGTACAATGCAATCAGGTGAACGATTTGATTAAAATAAAATGAAAATTCTTAGAGCCTAATTGAACTTTCATATAAGGATTAAACATTTATTATTGCTACTCAGAGTTTAACAACTAAAATATAATCTTGCCAAAAGTTTTGGAATCAAAATTCATTGTTCAGACTCTCGACATACCCTTAGTAAGATTTTAAACTTTTTAACATTTAAAGTTTAGCTAAAGTTCAAAACCTGATTGAATTTCTTATACGGACTAAAACATTATTGAGATGAATTCATGGACACCTCTTGAATTCTTGTTTATTTGAATGGATAACCTTTTTTATTTGGATTAACACCCCTTTAATATTTTAAATAATTTAAAGACATTTTTATGGATTTATTTTTATTAAACTTTGATTTTTTTTAGTTTGATTCATGCTTAAAAATAATTTTTTATATCAAAATATTATTGATGAGGTTTGAAAGGATTATATAGTGATTTTTTAGTTGATTTAATGATCATGAAGATAAAGTATCAATGATAATGGTAACAAAAAGAATTTCAATTTAAACACATCATGTTTTATAGTTGATGATGTCCCAAAATTTAGGATGCTTAGGAATAGAGTTCTTATGTGATTGAATTATAGGTTAATCAAGTATTTATTCAATTAAATCCACCATTCATAATCAAGAAAGATATATCTTGATGAAAGACTTTTGCTACCTACAAAAAAGTCCTATTTATATGGATTTTGTGACCTTATATGCTTAAGTTAGTATCTTTATAGAGGAAAAGTGTAATAAATACATTAAAGAGCATTAAATTTTAAGAACAAAGTTGTTTGTTCTTGTTTTAGTATGAAACGAATGCTCTGTAAGAAAATGGTATGTGTATGTTTGAGAATGAAAATTATGAATCTTTTACTTGTGTATTTCAGAAGATATTTATACCTCATATACCTTGTTTTTTTTACTTGAAGGAGAGAGCTAGAAAGTTATTCGACTCTACTAACATTAATAGGGGATAAATATCCCTAATATAAACATTAATGAGGAACAAATATATCTTACACATGTATTAATAAGGGATAAACATTTCTTACATAAAAATTAACAAGGCACAAATATCTCTTACCATGTATTAATAGGGGATAAAGTGGTAGGCCATGAGAGACTCTTGTACGCCTACGGGTGAACGTTGAGTAAGATCCAAGAAAAATAATAAAGACTTGATAAAAAAAAAATTGAATGAGAAAAGTGTTAGGTTCATGCCACAAAGCCAAGCCTAAAAGGAGTTAGAACATGTGTCAAGTCCAATAACATCTAGAAATGTGTTTGGGCTTGAGCGCGAGGCTAAATCCCATAGTGCACTAAGCATGTGCCTAAAATTTACAATCTTCATGTCCGTGATAACTAATAAGCCTATAGAAAGTTTGCAGAAGATATGGATCATCAGGCTTTTGAGTTGAGCTCTACTCTATAAAAGGTTAGCTTGGAAAAGGATGTGTCATCCTCTCTTATGCAATCCTTGAAAGGCTGAAGTGGTAGCCTTAAGGCAAAACTAGCAGAAACTAAGGTAGAGAAGGGCACCTCTTAAGAGGAGTATGCTCGGTTAAAGGCATTAAAGAACTCATCCCATAAGCTCTTCATAGTGTTTGGAAGATCTCAAACCTTAGATATGTCCATTGCAAATAAGTTATCTACAGCTATGTCCAACCTTTATTTTTATCATCTTTCAAAAGGGATAGTAATGGGCTTCTCGATTGTATTTGACCTCGACCTGTTCCTGACTTTGCTAACATCTATTTGGATCAGGCGACTGTTGCTGCCTATAACTAGTACCTAGCTAAAAAGCCTCAGGATCGATAAGATCTTGGTCTTAGTGGGGATGGTAGTCCTTAAGAGTTGTCCCCGGTATTTTGGGTTTTCCTTTCTTTATTAAGTACCTTTAGAGTTGTCCCCTGGCTTAGGTGGCTTTGGCGATGAGAGTTTTGAGACCTACATGGAGGCCATATATCCCTTCATGAATTTCTTTTAAAACATATGTACTTTCTTCGAGAGATAGGCACTTAAAGAAGGAGCTGAGGTGGATCTTTGGTACAAGACATCATTGACCAAACAATACCCAACTCGTCATCTAGTCGATTGGATGGCCTTATTCATATTAGAAGGTATCTCTTCGGTAAGCAGGTATTACATGATAGGTTTTCTCCAATCCTTATCAATGGCAATTGGGGCAATTGGGGCAATCAATAGCTCCTTTCCCCCTCAGACTCGATTTCTCTAGAGTTCAATCCATACATCTAGGGGGAGTTTTACAAGGTCAAAGCTTGTAAGTTTGGATAAAAGGTCTTCCTAGTTATTGTCTTCCCTCGGTATATGAGCAATGGTGATGTCCTTGCCTTTATTTTTCTAGAGAAGTGATATTAGACTTCTAGAGATACCTGAGCATGGTGGATTCCCTAGCCTTATATAGCCCTTAGCATTGGCCAACAACCAACTAAGAGTCACTAAGAATGTGTAGAGAATATGCATTCAAAGCCTCCATAAGTCCCAAACATGCTATAAAGGCCTCATATTATGATACATTATTGGTGGATAGGAACTCAACGAACCCTATATTCAAAGACATGTCCCTCGAGACTTGTGAGCACTATCCCTATACCACTCCCTTTAGCATTGGAGGATCCATCCATATATAATTTCCAAGCAAAGATTGACATGATGGGTTTCGAGGAAACTTCTGGATTAGTGAGTGATGTTTGAACTCTTAATGGAGACTTTGATTCATCAAGTATAGGCTCCTTAAACACTCGGCAATGAAGTCTATCAAGGCTTGTCCTTGTATAGTTTGACTTTGGTTTGTACTAGAGACGAACTCCAGTAACTCAATCGTCCAACTCATTAAACATCTTGATATATCATGCCTATAAAAAATTACCGAAAAGGTTAATCTGTCAATACTATAACTTGGTGAGCCTGTAAGTAAGGCTTAAGCTTTCTGAAGGCACTAATCAAGGCTAATGATACCTTCTCCATTTTCAAATATATGGTCTTAGCATCTTGAAGCATCATGTTAAAGTAATAGACTAGGTGCTGAATCTCGCCTTCCTCTCTTACTAGTAGTGTACTAATAGCTAAGTCTGCTACGCCTAAATATAGAAAAAGGTTCTCGCACTCCCTTAGTTGTGACAAAACCTTGGGAGATTAGAGGTATATTTTAAGCCTTTCAAAGGCCTCTTGAAATTTGGCTGTCCATTTAAAATTGGAATATTTCTTAAAGAACAACAAGTTATGCTCTCAAAAGCGACCAACCTTTCAGTGAGGCACTGAACTTCCTTTCTAACCATAAGGGAGTCATGTCCAATATGGAAATTTGGCTTGAATCTTTTTAGTTTTAGGCTTTATCCCTTTCCTACTTAGTAAGAAACCTAACATATTTCTTCCTTTTATGGAAAATACACATTCAAAGAGGTTGAGCTTTATCTAATATTGGTTAGGCATAAAGAAAACATTTTCTCAGTCCAAAAGATGTTTCTCAAATTTCATGTTTATTACTAATATATCATCCATATATCCTTCTATAGTCCTCATCTTGTGCTTGAACACCGTGTTTACCATTTGCTAGTAGGTGGCTCAGCATTTTTTTAGTATTAAAGACATGACCTTGTAACAATATGTTCCTCATTTGATTATGAAAGATGTTTCATCCTCATCATCTAAGTGCATAGGGATTTGATGATACCTAGAGTTAGCATCAAAAGAGCTAAAAAATTCAAAACCCACCGTGGAGTCCACCAATATATAAGCCTTGGGAAAAGAAAAACTATCATTTGGGCAAGCCTTGTTCAAATATGTGAAGTCCATACACATCCACCACTTGCCAGTGGTTTTCTTCACCATTACCATGTTTTCCAACCAATTAGGGTACATCACCTCCCGGATGAATCTAGCAGCGTGTAATTTTTCCATCTCTTTTGTTATTGTCTTCTTCCTTTCGCCTCTAAAATTCCTCTTTTTCTAACGGATAGGGGAGAAGGTTAGTTGACCTTTAATTGGTGTTTGGCTACCCTAGGACTTATCCTTGGCACATTTGAGTGCCTAAAAGCAAAATTGGTTTTTAGATATTGAGGAGCTCTGTCAAGGCTTGCTTGCTCTTGTCTTGGTTCTAAAATAGACTCTATTTTTGTGGTTACCCAACCCACAATATGGTTTAAAAAAACAGCTTAAAAAAATAATTCAAGTCAACCCGGCTTAACTTAATAAACCCAACCCATAACATGGTTTGGTTTATAACATCAGAATAAATTAATAAAAAGCAAAAAATATATTTATTTTTTTATTATTATTATTATTATTATTTGGAAGGATTGGACATATGAACGAATCCATTTGAATGCACTTCAGTTTTGTCTCCAGTTTCTTTGATGAACATTAATAAAACAAACAATATATCACTGACCGGCCTAGCGAAAGAGTTCTATAAAGCGCTTGGATGACTTGCAGAGCAAAAGGGCATCTCATCTCTAGCATAGCTCGGATCAAAAGACATAGTGATCTGTTGCAAGCATTAAGAAACACAGCGAACTATGATCATCTACAGTAGAAAACGTATGCAAATAATATTGACAACTTTGATCTTGATAAACAAGACTGGAAACAAGTTAAATTACAGGAGAAACTCAAGTCACCAACTCCAATATAGCACGAATTCCCTTCTCTATGCACCTCGAAGCCAAAATTTAATTCAATTCTCATACAGAAATATTTTCACCTAAAACACACAAAATTGTATGAGACGGACATATTTCAAACTCGAGCAAAATCCCATTCCAACTGCTATTAGCCATATTTCATCCATATAGATGAATACAAAAGAAGGATTAACTATCACTACAAACAGTGAGAAGGAGCTTCTCAGTGGGCAAAAAAATAGGAGCCTGTAAATGGGCATCGTCAGCGTTTTTCTAGTTCGACTAACTTCCCAAATCCTGGGGGAAATTGTTGATCTGTCCTTCCTCCAACGTAACTTTGTTGTCAAACTTGTATGACATCCTCGTGCGCATCACGAGGGATTTCTGAAAACATGATTTTCATAACGATCTAACATCATCAATAACTTAAGAATATGTAAATAAAATGAAATGTGAGGCATGATTCAGGCAAACAAAATGGACCAATACAGCAGTTGTCCCTAATCCCAAGAAGCTTAAATAAACTTTTGTTGAGAATTCAGAAACATCATTTAATATTCCAGTAAACTCCGCTCACATATCAAGCTTCTAAATAAAGCATGATGCTCTGTCTGCTTGAACTAACGTTTACTGGTTAGGCTTGTTCCCAAGATACAAATACAGTAACTACTTGGACATTTCAATTGCCATAGCACCAAAACTTGAGCATTACCGGATAAAGGGAAGAATAAATAAAAGCCTAGAACAAAACCAAACATGTTAATCAGCCAACCAAAGAGAGATCTCCAATGTCGTCTCACAGGTTGCCATCATAAAATGCTGTCTCAGTTGAGATAGATTTTGTATAGCATTAATTATCAGTGGTTGGAATGAACTTTGCTAGAGTTTAATGGGGCAGGAATGGTGTTCTCCTGCAACTTCAGCTACTCAAGTTGACAGCAGTTCAAAATGATACATCAAAGGAATTCAAGTTGCTCGTTGAACCCTCATTCATAAAAATCACAATCCAATAGGAGGTACTAGTTCAATGAAAGCTGATTCAATTATAAGGCTGGGCAATGGCTCCATATGAAACATCTAGGTGGGCCAGGAAGTACTTGTTTTTTAGAGAATATTCGCTAAACTCAAAACTAACCCAGATTTGTAATCACCCACATCGATTGACATAAATTTCCGCAGTACACAAACAAAATTTGTTGCTTTTATCCGAAAGTCATACTCCTACTTATAAGTAGCCAGATTTCTATTTTAGTTTGACCTGAAAAACATTAGTTAGATTTTATATTTCATTTCTCATTTTACCCATTGAAACTAAATTTTAAAAATAAATACTGATTAAAATAACAAGTCCAAAATGACACTCAGCGGGACAAAGGGAGTGTTTGAGAATGTTACATAGCAATACTATAACTCAATCATATGATGCCATGAAATCCAGAAACTGAAGCGCATGCAATTTTAGATGGCAATGTATGAGAAATACCTTCCCATGTTGGCTGTTAGTAACTCTCAAATTTTGCGTGATGGATCCATTA
>Ga0325411_1005622_pt1 | contig 13861 bp, 10 predicted proteins | sample PopdelMetagenome_13_FD_206181 | JGI IMG/M metagenome (GOLD analysis project Ga0325411, IMG submission 206181) | Populus deltoides microbial communities from Bellville, Georgia, United States - Xylem-PdIQD-R4 | ecosystem: Host-associated > Plants > Phyllosphere > Stem > Wood/Secondary xylem... | reverse complement strand
TTATACCTAAAAACCATTAAAAATATGCAAAAAAAAATAAAAATAAAAACAGCATAATTAATTGGTTATGACAAGCTTGGAAGAATTTTATATTGAAATCAATAATTAATAATAATAATAATAATAAATATATTATTATTGTTGTTGTTGATATTAGCTCCCGATCTTAATTATATTAAATGTACGGTCAACTAATACTTAATTATAACTAAAAAACCCATTAAAAATATGCAAAAAAAAAAAAAAACACCCTAATTAACATTTGGTTCCGAACATTTAGATGATATCAAACTATGATCGTAGTAATCAGATGATTTTCAAGGGACAAGATAAAGAAAAAAACGTATTATATTAATGGAGACAACAGTACATTAAGGGAAAGCTAAAGCTAAAGCTAAAAAGCTTCGTATTTATTTAAAATTTATTTATGCCCAACTCATGACACAGTGAGCTTCCTCATTCAGGATGGCAGTAGTGATCGATATCATTCTTGCATCATTTTATACTCGATTTCAGGAGCTTTTATCTGCAACTGGTTCAAACACAACAGGAAAAGGGATGGTGCTGGGAGCCAAGCGATCGACAACGTTGCCAAGTGGGACGCATGCGCATGAGCATTCGCACATGGGGTCGGAAATTGGACAGTAAGAAAGCTGGTACAAATTATTACCACCTTCATACTTGGTGATCTTAAACCGATTCAATCCATTGACACCTCCTGTGGTCACAACGAATCCTCGCATTGTTGGCCTCAACTCCATTTTCCACATGGTTGATACGCCCGCCATCCTACATGTGGCTGCATCAAAGTTCACATTCAGATAACTGTCTTCGCGGACGATACCGTCGTTGGACTCTCCAACTGGCCATGAAAATGTTACAGGGAGCCCATTGCTCATTGAGGAAAGTATAACATCTGAATTGCATATGATCCGGCTAGTCGCAGAGACCGCAAGAGTTGTTGTATTATCATCCGAAGCGGCTCCGATGAAATAACGAGCATAAGCTGTCACCTCATTACCGTTGACATCGATCACTGCTTCAGGATCTTCGGCATGAACGGCATGAGGAAATATTGAAGTTGCTGTGAAGGCAAAGAGAAGAAAGGAGAGCACTACAAACTTGGTGATCTTCATTGTTGAATATGATGAGTGTTAGTTAATTATCTCAGTATTGTTTCTCGTTGTTGATGTGGTGGAAGAATGCACAGAGAGCATGGATTTATAGGGGAGAAGGCATTTCGATTATTTTTTACAATTAATTGAAAAGATGTGCCTCTGGCTCCACAAAAATATAAACTATAGTGTTTCACACGTATTGATTAAGTTGTCGTCTAGGTTCGAAGCAGCCTCTTGCGCGCAGAACTCGATTAGCCACTTGCCCCACTTGCTTTCTTGATTCAGTCCACAAAAGTGTTCTGCTCGTGCTTGTTGGGTTATAATTAAGATCCGATCAATTAAACGCAGAGATGATTAATTAGTGATGGAATTTATAAATTTTTCCATAAAAAATCTTATCACTACTTTCGAGTTTTCGAGTAGCATAAATAATCATTTTATTTCAATTAAAATAAGGTTTTGATTATTCACAAATAATGATATGTTTTTTTTTCAATTTTAATCTTGCACTTTTAATGATTTAATTTAATTTAATTTAATTGATAAATAAATGTAAAAGCACTCACTGCAATTGGATAATATTTCCGTATTAGATTTGTAAGCTAAAAAAGCATATGGCTTTGGGATAGAACAGAATGAGTCTCAACTCTATCCCTATTTTCTTGCACTAAATTGTTTATTGATTTCATTGCTGAGATCTGTATATTAGTTATCCCAATATTATCTTGTCTTCTAGCTGATGTGTCGGACGAGCAGTTAATTACAAGACGACAAATGACAGCCTACGGCAAAGAGTTGTCTTGAGGTTTGGAGCCCTGGCCACTCGGACCACTTGCCCGATTCATTCCACAGAAGTGTTCTGCTTGTGCTTAATAGGTTATAATATAAATTAAACGCAGGGGTGGCTATTCAAAAGAGGTTGCACAGGAAGTCTAATGTTGTAGGCTACCCAACATAAATGGTAGGCTACTCCCTTGTATAAATTAATAGATAGCTCTTCATTCAGCAAATGTAATTCAAGAATATAAAAACAAAAAATAAAAAACAAAAGTCTCGTTCATGTAACCAAGACAAGATGTAGTATCCAAGAAAAATATAGTCTTGTCTTCATCCTTAATTTTATATCTTTTTTAGAGCTAAAGTCTTTATCCTCATTTCACATGGTGTAAGAGATTAGTTCATACTCTATTTCCTTTTATTTTTTTATTTAGTTTAAAGTGGTTGTTCGAGTCAGATTGTATGTATCTCGACTAATCTCATAAATTCAAAAATTAACGACCATATAAATTTTCAGTGACTATCATATAAATAACCAAGGACTCAACTCTCTTCATTCTTAATTTTACATGTTTATCGTCATTTTCATATGGATATGGTCTTGTATTCTAAAACAAACCCTCTAGAAATAAAAGTTTCCTTGAACTTGAAATTTGCTTGTATCATTACATAATAATTACAATTCCAGAGCTTCGTTGGATGAGATTTCAAAGCTGCTAATTACAATTCTGAAAGCTTTGATTTAAAACCTTACTTGACCAAACATGTTAACGTGTGATTTCGGTGATTTGAAAGTCTAGATTAGACCAAGTTTCAATAAAAATAGAAAGAAAATTAACCTAACATGACCGCCTAAAAGATTTCAGAGCTACTAATTATTATTCTGAAACTATTGATTTAAAACCTGACTTTAGCTAATATGCCGACCAATGATTTCGACATTTAGATTAGACTGAATTTTAATAAAAACAAAAAGAAAATTAACTCGATATGAACCAACTAAAATATATGAATTGATCCGCATCTTGGGGAGCCATGTCTGAAACTGCTCTAGTTTCAGCCACGTGGTCCATATCATTAATGAGCAATTTTGCCTCTGTCGGTTGCTTATCCAAAAGTACGAATCCAAGCCTTGAGTTTTTCTTTAGTAGCCCCAGCATCTTTATGATCCTAAAACGACGTGGCTCAACAGAAGAGACCTCTCAGCTAAGCTTCTAAACTCTGGATGATACCACCAGCAATCCAAGGACCTGAAAGGCTTCCACCCCCAGGTTACCCTATATTCGGACCCAAATACAAAGGGCAATGAGAAAGCCTTCCGAGCTCTTTTCCACTCTAAATCCTCAAGAAACTTCATTAGTCTCCTCTGTCACAAAATCAACAACAAACTGATAGTCCAGGTTCTGATGTTCCCATTACAGATCTTGCTAATGCAACTTGTCGCATCAACTTGGGGAAACCTATGCTATAAAGAAGCAGTATTCTGAGGATTCAACCGCATGCTGCTCACGTTGTGTAAAGGACAACAGATCCTTTGGCGTGATCCTTTCGATATAGTGAACTTAGAAACTGAGGATTGTAGACAAGATTGTATTTTATGAAAGAGATAAGAACACCAAGTGAACTCGAAAAAGGAAAATGGTAAAAACAGAGTGCATTGAAGGCTATCAGGGAGCTCAGTTTAGGCATGCTGACCTTAAAGAATTTCGTACAGGTTCTAACCATAACTATGGCATGCGATCAACCATAGATCTAGTAGCCACGCTTCCTAAATTTCCTTAATTTGGTCCTGTTTATTTTCGTCTTTTTGGCACAACAACCCCGGCCTTTTCTTCTCATCACAGGATGTTGAAAGGGAATCCTCAGTCCCAGCAATGTCCCGACTATGAGACAAAATGTTTTACATAATCAAGAGATCTTATTTAAAAAGAGAGAAGAGATGAAGAGAGAAGGGATAATTGTTATGAACAAGAGAATAGAATAGAGGAGATGTTCAGGGATAAAGAAGAGAGCAAAGGGAAAGGAGAAAGAGGGGAAAAGAATAGGGAAAAGGAAAAGGAAAAAAAAAAGTTAAAAAGCTAAAAGAAAAGTCAATACATATTTTAGTTTTTCATCAAAATTTAAATTTGATGATGATGTATAATGTAATTCTTGAAAAGAAGAAGGTAAGGAATTATCATGCTTTAATGCTGTGAGAGTCAAGGTAATCATCAAGCAACAAACGTAGTATAGATATGGAGAGAACGTGAAAATCAAGCAAAAGCCAAAGCGAAAGAGCTTCTTATTTATTCAAGAGTTATTGATGCCCAACACATGATCATATAAGGCGATCGAGCTCCCTCATTCAGGATTGCAGTACTGATCTATATCATTCTTACATCATTTTATACTCGATTTTAGAAGCTCTATCGGATGGTACAAACACAACAGGAAAAGGGACGGTACTGGGAGCCAAGCGATTGACAACTTTGCCTAGTGGGACGCATGAGCATTCACATATGGGTTCGGAAATTGGACAGTAAGAAAGCTGATACAAATTATGAGCACCTTCATACTTGGTGATCTTAAACCGATTCAAACCAGCAACACCTCCTGTGGTCACAACGAATCCTCGCGCTGTTGGCCTCATTTCAATCTTCCACATGGTTGATACGCCCGCCATCCTACATGTGGCTGCATCAAAGTCCACATTCAGATTACTGTCTTCGTGGATGACACTGTCGTTGGATTCTACAACTGGTGAAAATATTACTGGGAGTCCATTGCTCATTGGAGAAAGGAAAACATCTGAATTGCATATGATACGGCTGGAAGTGACCGCAAAGTCATTCGAAGCGGCTGCGATGATATAACGACCACCAGTTCTAACCTCATCACCGAAGGCATCGATCACTGCTTCAGCATGAACGGCACGAGGAAATATTGAAGTTGCCGTGAAGGCAAAGAGAAGAAAGGAGAGCACTAGAAAGTTAGTGATCTTCATCGTTGAATCTGAGAAGTAATAGTTATATCCCAATATTGAGTCTTGTTGATGATGTGTTCAAAGATTGAACAGAGACCATGAATTTATAGGGAGAAAGGATTTGGATTATTAGTTACAATTAATTAAACGTGTGCCACTTGCTCGACGAAACCACAAATTACTGTCCTATGAGGCTATGACATGGACTTGGCGGATAGGTTTGGAGCACGTGCCTCTTGGACCACTTGCTTACTTGATTTATCCCACAAAAGTGTTTTTCTCGTGCTTATATTAGGTTATAAAATCCGACCACTTAAACATATAGATGATTAGTGATGGGATTTATAATTTTTTCCATAAAAAATCAAGTCCCTAATTTCTAGTTTTTTAAGGCATGGTTTAGTTACTAATACAGTAAAAAAAGAAGAAGAAGAATAGTGTTTGGTTACTTTTTCGAGAAAGAAGAAATTAATAAAGATAGCGTGGAGTGAAGCATGTTTAATTAGAAAAATAAAAACATAAAAATAAAAATAAAATTTTCTCTAAGACTGTTTTAAGCTAAATTTATGTAATTTCAAAATAAAAAGTACACATGTCCCTCTTATCCCAATTAATAGAATTTATCCCAACTAATAGAATAAGCTCAAAAAACTTTTATTTGAGGGAATGCGTTAGAAAATAATATAAATCATATCCTGAGACTTCACCTAACAACTTAAGTTATTGGGTTGAATTGATTTTTTTATATGATATCAGAGTCTTGATGACCAAGCAGTTACAAGTTCGAATCTCACTATCCCTATTTATTTGATAAAAAATAAGTGCAGGATAGTGTGAGTCTGTCCAAATTTTAAGTTCAAATGACTTTCACTTGAGGGGTATGTTAAAAAATAATATAAATTATATCTTAAAATCTCATCTAATAACTTAATCTATTAAGTTGAGATAGTTATTTGGCATCTTTATCTCGAGATAGTAGTCAAACGCTATTGAAAAGTGTGCATAACATACATAATCTTTTTATTTCAATCCATTTATAATTTCAATAAGGTTTTGATTACTCACAAATAATGATTTATTTTTCATTTTATTCTTGTAGTTTTAATGATTTTATTCAATTTAATTGACAAGTAAATGTAAAAAGATTCATTGCAATTGAAGAATATATATTTGTGTGATATAATTAAAGCATATGTTTTTGGGATAAATAAGAATGATTTTTTGCACAAATTATATTTTTTGTTCTTAAAATGAATTAATATTTGAAAACATGTATATTTTACGGGTTCCCACAAATACAGGTTTGACTAGTTGTAGGTTTACTTTTGTGGCCATGCCAATTTTTGTTCTTAGAAATTTGCGTGGTCCTGGAATATTTCTCGTTTTGTCTTTCATATTCATTGAATGTCTCCGACTCGTTTCATATTTTCATAGTTGCTATAATTTTTTAAAGTTTTTTTATATTTAAAAATATATTAAAATAATATTTTTTATTTTAAAAAAATTATTTTTAATATCAACCTATCAAAACAATATAAAAATAAAAAAATAATTTTAAATTAAAAAGAAAAACAATTCTAACTATATTTCTTAACATGATGTGAATTAATCTTTCAATGAGTTTGTCCTATATAAATAATTACACGTACACCCTCTATGACAAAACTATAAATTATGGCGCTATGCCACATGCATGGACCACCTGTTTTGTCCTATAGTGTATATGATTCGATTAATTAAAGCATGGATGGCTCCATGTTCGTCATGTGTCTTTTTTTTAATTATTATTATTATTATTGGTTTAAATCTTGTATTTGACAATCATGGCGGCTCGAGAGATCGATTGATAAACATCTATCATGCATACTTTTCAGACCTGATCATGTAGTTGGTCTAGTTTAAAATCTGAATTTTATATTTTAATCAGGTGATTGAATTGTTCAATGTTTTTAAATTAAAATAATATTTTTTTAATTAAAAAATTAATAAGTTTTAATTGAGTTTTTTACCGTGTTTTATCGAATTATCAGATTAACTCACTAAATCAAAATGATTAAATTAAATTTTTTTTTTTAACCTGACCCGGTTGTAAATCAATCAGCCATGCCATACAGAGTTTCCAAACTATAACATAAGGCCCAGACAGAATTGAACAAAATCCACACAAATAGTTTTTCTATGCCGACTCCATAAATAATCTTAATTAAAACTAATAATAATAATAATAAAAAAACCATTGAAGCAAATCCCAAATCGTGCATGGAGCTCTCGACGTCTCCGAATATTTTAAGATGAAAATAACAAATATTTTTCCATCTTATTATGAAAAGGTTATTGCTAAACTCATTGTAAAAATACTTCTCATCTTTTAAAATAATTATTGTAACCTTTTCAAAAATAAACTTAATTTAATTTTTTAAAATATTAAAATAATATCATATCAAATGAATCCAACTTGGTTCAATCACTTTATTTTTTAAAATTATCTTTTATTTAGCAATATAATAATAAATAGATATTTTTAGAAAAATTATCAAGTAGTTTTTTTAGAATCAAATATGAAAAATTGTAAAAAAAAATTTGGTAAATAAAAAAAATACAACATTAATCTTATGTAAAAACCAACTAAAATTTGAACGGTATTTCTAAAAAAATCAATAGCCTAAATGTATTCTAAATTAATTTAAGAAATTAATAATAGTTTGAAACGCCCAGCATGTATAGCCCAGCAAAAACAAGGCCCAACGTGTGGGCCTATCATAGCATGTAGGCCCAAATACTTGGCCTTATTTTTAAAAATTTTCAAGATGGGGGAAGAAGTAAAAAACAAAAAGACAGTGCATCATTTGCTACTCGGAAACAATCTAGGGATGCTATTTTTGTTTATAAAATATATTGTTAACCCATTTTAATCTATAAATATTCAGTAAACACTTCTAGAATCTCTTACAACACATTAATCAACTCAAAAATCCTCAAAAAAATCTAACTAGAGAAGAAATTTATCTTTTAACCCTAGTTTTTTTATTGAATGGAATTGAATAATACAAATATCGACAAGTTTTATAGGCAAGATGGGTTGGAAAAAATTAAAAAAAATTAAAAAGAAGTAAAAAAGATCAACAAGTTTTTTCAAGATGGGTGGAAGTAAAAAAGAATTTTTTTTTATTAAATGGAACTGAATAATACAAAGATCAACAAGTTTTATAGCAAAAAACCTGTTGTCGTCCCCTACTTTTTTTATTTGCTATAATATAGTGATTCTTTTTTTTTTTCTCCTTTAAAATTAGGAATTGAAGGAGAATAAAATAGCATCTTAGACTAATTCATATAATTGTAAAACTATATGGACTAAAAAAGAAATTTGTCAAAAGCTTATGCCTAAATTTTTAAAAAGGGCATTGACAGGTGTCACTACCCCTCCCAGAAAAAAATGAGGACCGGTATTTGTTAAAAGGTAATGTTTGAGAGTATGATTTTAAAATGTTTTTTAAAGTGTTTTTTATTTGAAAATTTATCAAAATAATATATTTTTTATTAAAAAAAAAATTATTTTTAATATAGCATATCAAAATAATTTAAAAACATTTAAAAAATATTAATTTAAAGAAAAAAATAAAATAAATTTAAATTTTTTAGAAAATATTTTAAAAATATAAAAATAAAAAACCGAAACATTTTGGTTTTACAATTGATTGATTGATAAGTAAAAAAAAGGCAGTAGTGAAATTGGGTTTTGTTTTTTTATTGAGAAGATTGAAGATTTTTATTATTTTATTAATGTTTGGTTGATTCGAGAACGACAAAAGTAAATGGGGCTTTGTTTTTTATCGCAAAGATTGAAGATTTTTGGTTGATTTCAAGAAGATAGTTCTGATTTTTTTAAGGCAGCAATTGCTAGACTTGAAGCATTGGAGAATGATTATACAGGGATGGAAACAGTAGAAGCTGTTGTTCATGTCATATGAGGCTTTATTTGTTTTTATTGATCGGATTAGTTTACACACACCACAATTAATTTTCGAGTCTAATGAATATTCTACAAGTTCAGTGAACATATAAGACACTATAAGAATAACAATCACATACAATAACGCTTAAACCCTGATGTAGAGAAAGGAAACAAATCCCTTCCACTCTGGGCCACAACCTACATATGAGGCTTCTCTTGATGATGACGATGGTGGTATTAGACTCTCACTCATTCCATTCCTTTTTTTTTTTCCTGCTTTGAAAATGACTTGTTGCATCTGCCATTTATATGCCTTGCTTTGCATATTTTCAAGTTAAAGAGATGACCTTTGATAAATTGAAGGTGTGGAGATGTTTGCTGTGTATATGACATGCTTATGCCTGCCTCGATTATTTAATCTCTTGTAAGATTCTATTCAGTTAGCAAGCTTGAATCTATTAGACATCACATCAGCAACATGCCATTTAGCTAGCAGCCAAAACCTGCAGCGGAAAGATTTGTAAATATAATAGAATGAATCGTTTATTATTATTGCTTTGTCCTTTTTTTCCTTACTTAGTTGAATGCCTTTTGTCATAGGGAATGGGACAAAATAATTTGTGATGTTGAGCTGTATATAAATGATACGATGCTCTGTAATTTAACAAGAAAGTAACAGATGAGAAAATAATTATTTCTCTAATCCTTCATGTAAAGGCTCTCTTCCCTTATCCTTTTCTTATTCCTTCTCTAAAATCTTACAGAATCCATGAATCTCTGGATTCGGGCAAACAAAGAGATTTATTTGAAACCGTAAATACATCATCAACTGAGAAGACTAGATTCCATTGCTGGCGAGCCGATGTTGGTGATCTTTAGCACCGAGGCAGATCAAGTGGTGGAGGCTGTACTGACTGCAAATTGCCAACTCCATTCTCAACTAAGAAAGCCATAGCCAGACCCCAATTGAGATGTGAATCTAGGTGACAGTGCATCAACCAAATCCCTGTTTCAGACCAGGTGAGTCAATGTGAGGTATCATATCTGTGAATCTGTTCTATATTGAAACCAAACTAAATATATTAAATGTTTATGCATAATCTCCTTGTATTACCTGGATTATCAGCCACAAACCGGATGGCTACCCATCCACCAGGAGGGTTTCCAATGGTATTCCTATATGGTGGGTCAATGAGGTTGAACTTTGCTGGATCTGTTTGAGGGTTGAAGTTACCAAAGCCTGACCCTACAACCGCGAAACTGTGTCCATGGAGATGCATTGGGTGGTCCTCAACCGTGACTATACTGGTATCCTGGAAGACTATTTGTACCTTTGCACCAAATTTCAATTTGTAAAGCTTAGTTGCTTTAACAGGCTGCCATAGTCCTCGGCTGACGTTGCCAGTGTAATCGAATTTTACGGGGGGAACAGGCGGAAAATCTGTCGTAAAGACTCCAGGTTGGCCTTGGTAGTAGGCCTGCATTAAGGAGTTTCTTGTTGGGAGTACAAAAGACACATTATTTATGCTAGCGGCGAAACGAGTTCCATTTGGACCTTGGCAGCGGGGGCTATTAGGATTGGTGCAGTTGATGAGTCCGAACCCCACTGTGAAAAACAGGTTTTCATCAATCTGAAGAGGGACATTAACCTTGGAAGGGCTCCTTAGACTGGAAGTGAAGGCAATTGCACTGTTTGTGTCATTAAAGCCTGGCAGTTGTGGGAAGATAGGTGTTGAGGACTTCCCTTTGTTGGCATTGCAAGGAGCAGATTTGTATTCAAGGATTGCAGTTGTAGTTGTATTGTCAAAAGGTGCATTGGCTGAGTTATAGGCATGAGCTGCCATGTAGTAGTGACCAGGTGTTTGATCAGCAGTGAGAAGGACATCGGTTGTCTGACCAGGAGCTATCATAATGAATGAGGTTGCGAAAGGCATGGTGCAGGCAGCATCGACAGCAACTACTGTCAGTATATGGTTGGCCACTGCAAAGAAGAGTTCTTGGTTCATGGCAGAATTTATGACCCTTAGGAGGATTGTTTCGCCAGGATCCACAGGAAATCTCACAGTTTCTACGTTGTCAAAACCACAACAGATGTGATATCATGGTCAATGGTTAGTGAAAGTTTAGTTTGCAATTGAGCTGAATAAGTGCTAAAGCAAAAACAAGAATAACTGGCAAACCTTGCTTGGAGCATCTGTAGAGGTCGCCGGGTTGGCCATTGATGGTATAAGCATCAGACACATTTGGTGCTGCACCTGTGAAATCTGCCAGCCTCAAGACATCCATTGGGTTCCTGTCCCACCACTCCCCTGTTACTCAACAACATAATCAGCTTGTCAGTTATGCAACCATCTAATGGTTTGAAGGCTTTGAATTGAAAATGAGAAATTGGTCACCAAGAAGAATGGGAATTTCTCTCCTGGGCATTGGGAATGAATATGGGAAACCCAATTTAGGATGAATGATTAGAGCACCATAAACAGTGGCTCTAAGCCATCTGCTATGAGCATGCCACCACAAAGTCCCCTCTTGATTTTCGATTGTGAACCGGTAGGTATAACTCCTTCCTGGTTGGATAGGACATTGTGTCACGCGATCAGGTCCATCTGCCCATGGATTTCGCAGCTGTCGGACTCCATGCCTGATAAATTCAGACACAACAATTGAACAGGAGTTGAAACATGCATGTATGTGTATGCAATTCTCTCTTTTCTCTTCTTGATTATTTTACGCTCATACAACATGTTTCATAATTACCAGTGGAGGGTAACATTGTATCTAGCATTGTTTATTGCCTTGATCACAAGAGTATCACCGTCACGCACTTCCAGTGTTGGCCCTGGAAATAGTCCATTAACTGTAATTGTATTATGAGTTCTGCACAGCCTCCTCACTGGCTTAGCTTGAATCTGTTTAAATCCACACAAAAAAGAGAAAGAAGTTAATTCTATGCTTCATTCTCACACACACACACAACAGAACGAAGATAGTAATGAAGACAACACATACAACAAACTCATGGTAGTGAGTTTCTGCTTCAGAGAAAGATGCTTGGAAACTGATGATTGCAAAAATGCTAAGGAGGAGGCAACCATATAATTGCTTTACAGTCAAGTTATGAGTCTCCATTACTTTCTTAGCCTTGGTTGTGTAAGAAATCTTGAATGTGTTAGATATAGCCCAGGAAGACCATATATTTATACTAGTAGGATAAAGCGGGAAAGGACAAGACATGGACTTCTCTTTCTTTCGTTCTTTCTCCTTAGAAGTTTTTGGGCAGTTTAGTCTAACCATAAAGGAGATTTAGTGCACCCACTTAAGTTCTCTCTCTGAAGAAATGATAAAATTGCCTCTCTTCTCTGCTTTCAATTACTGAAAAAAGTTATGCTAATTTTATGAGTCTTATTCCTAGAATTATATTCTCGTACATTTATTATGGACAGGTTTGCTATGTAGTAATAATTTTTTTTATTTAAAAATATATCAAAATAATATATTTTTATTTTTTAAAATTTATTTTTGATATTAGTATATTAAAACTATTTAAAAATACTAAAAAAAATAAATTTATTTAAAAAAAAACACGTAACGTGTAAACAAACACATCCAAGTAGATAGATAATTAAAAAATTAGATTAGTAGTCATAATTATTAAATTTGATCCGAAGTTTCGTTACAAAATCTAAATCTAAATCACTGGTGGGTTGGTTTGAGTAGGTTAATTCATGTAAATAATTTTTTTGAATTTACTTTAAGATCAAACAATAGTAAATTAAAATAACATATACATTTTAGTACGAGGTACTGGAGAAGATGAATTGTTAGCTCAACCATTATCACCCTAAGTTGACCGATCATTTTTCCTGCTGGTAGGTGAAATAGAAGATCAAATTGTTCACTCTCAAGTTCAACATCTAGTGTTGCTATTTGTTGATTAGATTTTGAAAGTTAGAGGACCTAATGACAGTTGGGGTGAGGTTGGATTTTGGTTAGGGTTTGGTTGAACGAGGAGAAGTAATGATGTGTGTTTTCTGTTATCAGTCCACAGTCCATGGGCTTGTCAGTGTTAATTATAACTCAAGGAAGAAGACAACGCTGAGTCTTGAGTCACGACTCGTGAGCTCCATCATCTTCAATGGAGGTCTTTTGACTCATTATATTTTACACCCTAAACACAATGTAGACAAGAGAAGAGGAAAGATGGGCAAACAATATGAATGATGATAAGAATGGATTTCTTGAGATTTTGCGTTTAATTCATGGATGAGACTATTCAACTCGATAAAAGTTATTAAATTTAAGACCCCAAAAGGGCCAAAACATTGCTCCAAGGTTTTCTTTTAAAAAAATAATAACAAAACATAGTTTCAATTTTTTTTTTTTAAATTCAAAGTAACTCTCAGTCAAGTTTTAGGGTTTATATGGAGTTGCGGTCCAAATAAAAATTGATTAAATTTTATTTTTTTATTTAAAATTATTTTTTATATATTTTTAGATTTTTTTATGTGTTAATATTAAAAATAATTTTTTTTAAAATAAAATTATTCATATTACATTAAAGAACCACCTCAACCTCGTAACTTAAGCTATTAGGTGAGTTTGAAAGAATAGTTTTATATTACTCTTTAACACATCGTCTCAAGTAAAAGCTCTTCAGACTTGAAATTTATACAAATTCACGCTATTTTATATTTAATTTCTATCAAATAAAATAGAGGTGGTGAGATTCAAACTCGTGATTGCTTGGTTAATAAGACTTTAATACCGTGTACTAATTCAACCTAAGTTTAGGGTCTCATTTAATAGTTTAAATTTTTAGTTTAAGATAATTTATTAACATGATATCATAGTCTTGTTAACTAAACAATAAAAAATTCAAATCTCACCATTTAAATTCTATTTTATAAAAATTAAACATAACATAATATTAGGGGTGTTCACGGTTCGGTTCGGTTCGGTTTAGACTCAAAAAACCAACCAAACCGAATTTCTGTATGTTTGATAAATAGCAACCGGACCGGACCGGAAACCGGTTCAAACCGAACCGGTCCG
>Ga0325411_1005619_pt1 | contig 13866 bp, 9 predicted proteins | sample PopdelMetagenome_13_FD_206181 | JGI IMG/M metagenome (GOLD analysis project Ga0325411, IMG submission 206181) | Populus deltoides microbial communities from Bellville, Georgia, United States - Xylem-PdIQD-R4 | ecosystem: Host-associated > Plants > Phyllosphere > Stem > Wood/Secondary xylem... | reverse complement strand
GATATATCAAGGAAATAAATCCAATCTAATCTAATTATGTGCTCTTAAAAGGGCACAAAATAATCTGAAACTCACAAGGCTTAATGATTCTAACTAAATGTGGTAGTAAATAATTCCCATTTTTGTAATGAGGATATCATTTCCAGATTCCAAGTGGATCCAAAATTGCAGAAACCTTTTCCCTTTACTATTAATTATCGTTTCTTTAATTTCTCATCTTCTAGAAACAGTGTCATTATCAATGGCACGGCTACATGGAGCAGGTCCGAGACCTACCTGGGTACGTTTTTTATTTCTTAAATCTGTAGCAGAAAGCTTACCACTACGTTTGTCATGTTGTCGTTCACTATAGTTGCTCCCGTTCATATCTCCTCCCTCTCTGTTAATTGTTGCGCAAGAAATGAGAAACGCAGAGGAAAGAAAAGAAAAGTGAATCCTTGAGAGAAGAAAAGTGTGTTCTGCTCTTCTGGAGAATATAAGCAGAAACTTAATTTGTTCTTCTTTTATTTCTCTTCTTCTTGTCTTCCATGTACCATGGGATACGAATGTTTATATATACACATTCTGCTAACTCTTAACTAACTGTTATAACTAACTCTTAACTGTTATAACTAACTTTGCACTACTAACAGCTAGTCTGCAGGCTTGGCACTAATGATCTGCAGACGTGGCTTTGATGGCTTTGCTGTCAGTATATCTATAGTGTGCTGTATATTCCAATACTCTTTATCATATCGCTCCCTGAAAATATTAACTAGGTATCCATTTCAAGCAGGGCAACTGCTTCAAAATCGTTTCTCTGTCTTGAGGAAAAAGGAATAATATATGTTAAGGAAAAAAGAAGAAAATACGCTAATGCATAAGGGCGAGGGTTTCGTAGTGTCGCTTATGTGTTTCATGCCTACCAAATTCTATTCCATGTGATTGAATCAGTATTCTCCGCAGTTGGAAGAATAACATTGTTGAAGAAGCCAAGAGAAAACCAAAGAAGAAACTTCAACCAAGAAAGCAAGTCCCCTCGATGGGATTTGATCTCTTAAATATTAGATTTCTGATGACAAAGTCAACGAAGGATCAATCAAAATAACTTTGCTTTGACAAAAAATTTGTTAAATTTCGAGTTTTATTTCTTAAATAAAAAGATGCATCTTTTTAATCAATTTTTCTCTTCATTCCTCTGTTTTGGCTGCCAATTGATCATGCAGATTACCGTTGGATAACTACCAGTAAATAATAAAAATAAAATAAGCTTAAATATAATATTAAGAAAATATACAAACACGGAGATAAAGCTTCAATATTGTTGCACTACTCACAGATCATCTGACTCAAGAGATCAAGCCCCCTTTTTTTTTCTTTTGGGATTTGCAGAAAATCGACTATCTTCATAAAATCTCAGAAATCTGCAACATGCCACATTCAAGTTAATGACATGCCCAAAGAATAAAGGTAGACAACAGCTCCATAATTCAGAGTTCAGATGGGGAAAATGAAAAAAAGAATAAATCCAAATCCAGGCAGGTCAATTTAAATGAACTTGCTTCATGTGACATCATTTGGACCTTTAGATTACTTGTTAAAACTCATTTCCTACCCTGATATTATTTCAAACTCATTAATAGGAGAACACGGAACATGCAACAAACTCACATTTATGGGCATTTCAGCTATGACAAGGCTGCTGCTTTCTTCAATGTTTTTAAGAGTTATCACTTCACCACCAACAACTACATTGATTACAATCCCATCTGCGCATGTTTTCACATACTTGTCAAGTTTTCAAGAAATGCAAAAACATGAAAAACAAGGCGCTATAAGTTTTGAGAAATAACCTGCAGCCAAGCAAGTGGCCAAGCGTCTCAAATATGTTTCCTGAAGTAAGCAAACAGAAACAGTGATCAGAAGCTCTCCATGAATCTCTTGGTTATTTGTCAATTATAAATAATGTGCATGCACCCACATAAAACTACTACTAGAATATGAAATCCCGAATCGTTCAGCAAAACAAAAGGAGGCATGTAGAGCAACTTCTTATTTAGCATGCACATCAAAATCTAATTTAGCACGCATGCACTCACATTACTAAATGCTTTGATCAATAATGGCTAGGATTTATTGGTCCCAAAACTGGGCTCGACCCACCATTTGTAAGCCACCCCTCTCCCAAAATAGAGAAAAAGAGAGCTCAAACCAGAAGATTGGGGTCATGCTTCTGTTAAGACCTCCAAAGGCGAGGAGACCAAAGGTAAAGCATGCACACTTTGCATGTAGTGCAATGACAATCGACTTCAGCTAAAAAGATAATCATAACTTGAGAGACTTGAACTCCTGATCACATAAAACACAGTCCAAATAATTGAAATCTTACTGACTAGTTTAGAGTTTTCAGCATTCTGGAAAGAAACCTTAAGCCCTATTTTAAAGCTTAATAACATTGCCAATTTCAAAATTAAATTGGCCAAAGAAGTTGACAATGCTTGAAATATAAGCATTTAAAAAACCACACATACAAACAAATGCACCAACAATTGAAGTACTCATTTAATTCCTAAATGCACAAACAAACAAATAAATAAATAAAAGGGGAACAGCAAAACAACACCTTTGATGGCAATTCATAATTAATCAGAACACGAGCGGAAACCGGCGCTTCGCCCAGCGCAAGAAGCGGAAGGCAGGCATCTGTTACAACTATCATATGTGATTTAGTCTTATTATTGTTAGTATTACTTTCATCATTATTATTTCCAGTTTCACCACCGCTGCCGCCACCGCCTGATTGACCAGCATTTACAATTTGGCTCCACCTCACTGTTGCTTTCCTAAATTCCTCTAAAATTACATTTCGGTCCGATTCAGCTAAGTCACTGTACTGCCAATAGCATATAACGATAAATAATTTTAATGATTTATAACCCAATTGCAGCAGCAGCAGCAGCAGCAGCAACAAGAAGTAATAATAATAAATTAGTAATGTAAATACTGTCAGGTACCAGAGAGGCAAGAGAAATGAAGGGGAGGTTGGAGACGGCGGAGCAGACGGCGTCGAGTTGATCGCGAGAAGTGCAACAAACCACAATGGGTAGGGCAGGGCGGCGGGCAGCAACTCCTAATAAATGGACCAACGTGTCCTGTGGGTGATCTTGAGAGAGTAAATATGGAATTGAAAGAATGAAAAGAAAAGAAGAGGAGAGAAGGGAGAGAGACCATTTTGAAGTGGAGTCTGTCGACGACAGTCACGTAGAAGTGACGCGGTGGTGGTTGGCTGAAACGATATTGATGATTAGATTTCATTCTTGATTTGTTAGTGAATAATAGATAAATTGTTATGTAAAAGAAAATTAAAAGAGTACCTGAAATTAGAAGAAGGGGATGGTTCTTCAATTGCATCCGTTACTGCCATCTCTCGTTTCTTTCTTCTGTTAATTCTCTCACTTTTTTTCACTCTGGAATGGAGGCCCCTTCCCCTCCCTTCTATTATAATGTCTATTCTCTTAATACTGCGTCGTTTTGAGATGCTTTAGAGGTTATTGAACACCCTACTTTTTGTGCTTCCTCTTGCAGTTCCAAGGGCAATGTTAAACCTCTTCTCCCAATTCAACAATCTTCCTGACTATTCTTCTGTGGGAGACCCATTTGGACTGGGCCAATTCCCAAACCCATCTCAATTGCAGTTGCTTGACTTTTACAACTTATAGCAACCAAAATCACCACCGCTGCCTGCGATTGTTATTATTATTGTAATGGTAATTCTTACTACTGTTATTCTTTCAATCCCTAGCTATGTTGCCAGGATTTCCGCTATTGAAACAGCCACATAGCTGAATCAAACCACCATGCCGGTAAATTTCTCCTCCTTTATCGCCGCAACAACTGCCGCCTGCTCCTCCGCCATAATTATTGATTAATTAAAAAGAGAGTTATTAGGGTTTTATTTTTCTTTTTACTTTTTACTTTAAGATCCAGAAGATCTGATTTTAATTTTGAGGATTTAACATAAAAAGTAAATATGTACACGTATAAAATATCAAATTAAAGTTCAAAGATACACACACACATACAAAATAATTTTTAAAATTTAAATTAAATAATTATCATATATATATATAATTTAAAATTTAAAAATTATTTTGATCGTAATTTTAAAAAGCATAAGAATAAAGTGTTATCGCTAGTAAACCATGAAAAATAATGTGAATATTTTTTTTCATATTGAAATTCTATGTAATTTACTAGTATACCCTTGATACTTTTACTGGATTTGTTAAAAGGAAACCCTTTTGATTACTGAATGCTCTAGCATCACCACGGAAAAGGGTTTTGTTTTTTTTGTTTTTTCTGAAAGAGATGTGTAAAGCATAGTATCTTATCTAAACTTTATTGCTTTGTAATTGTACAAAGGAAACAGCAACTGAATAGTTTATTGGTTTTGTTGGATAGTTTTAATTGAAAAAAAAATCAATTTAGTTTAATTTTTTTTGTACAAAAACTAAAAAACTGACTTGAATGTGACAAAATCAAATTAAAAAAAAAAAACAAAACTTGATGGAATTGTGAAAAACTTTGGACAAGAATAAGGCTTTTTATTATTACATTCTAGGTTGACAAAGTGATTTGGCTTGAGCGTGACTTCATGAGCTTTTTTACAAAATAAATTCATTGTTGAAAGTGTAGGATAAGTGTTTATACGAAGAGAGAGTTCTTGTGTCTAGCATGGAAAAGATTGTTTTAGTTTGTATTTTCAAGACTTATCTCTTGTAACTTATGTGTAGTTAAGAAAAAGCTCACTTTCTTACTTGGTAACTAGGTATATTTATATACCCGGTCCTTGAACTTATCTTATAGAGAAGCAAAATGTTATCCTGGAAAGTTAGTACATGTCATGCTCGTTAAAGATGGTTATGTTAGTGGCAACCTTGGGTTGTTGTGTCTTATGTGCTATTGATAGAGATATTAGCCAATGATAATGCAAAAAATAATCATTAATGTAGAAAAATGGGATAGAAAAATATTGTGTGTGTGACTCATGAACTTGAAAAAATGCATAAAAATATGTTAGGATAGCATTAATTAGCTTGAGGTAAGTGGGGGGGCTGAAATACAAGGTCGTTTGGGCAAGTGTGGACAACTCTAGTCTCTAATAACAGCCTTCCAATGTGTTTATGGATTCTTCTCATAACGGTCTTTTTTGCGATACTAAAGATGTCATCAGTGGAGTTTGGATGTGACCTTAGCACTTTATTCTTTCTTTATTCTTTTCTCTTTATCCTTTGGTCTTTTGTGCAAACTCATTTCAGTCATTGTATCTCTTTGTTTTTTTTTTATTGGCATTAGATATCCATGCTAATTGGTTGACAAATGTTCATTTTAAATCCATGAGAGGAGAATTATATATTTTATATGGCTAAAGAAAAGAAACAAAATGCATGGGTCATTTCCTAGCCCTTTAGGTCAGGCTCAAATGACTAAACTTTTTTTTTAAAAAAAGTTATTTTACATTATAATTTGCTCTTTTAAGTCTTTAAATTTGTTCGTAATATTACAGACTTTTGTGTCGTTGAGCTTGGGTTATAGTTAAAGAATATTTTCTTGGGTTATAGTTCAAGAATATTTTTCACCGGTGGTGGAGACATTTTCATGGAGTTTTTTCATAGATATGAATATTCTCATTTAAGTCATTGGAGACTTTTGATGGAGATATAAAGATTTTCATAGAGACTTTTCATTGGAGACGTAAAAACTTTTCATTAAAGACATGGAGACTTTCATGAAGATATGGGAGAAACACTAATGTTTTTTTATTAAAAAGTTCAAAACATTTCTTACGCATAAGGAGATACAATGTTTAGACATTATATGATCTTAGGCATCTCATTATAGGATATGCAAACTTCATTCTTTTTTTGTTCAAGTTTCATCTTTTTCTTCATATATTTCTTTGGAAAAACCTTTAAACATTAATCTTTTTATATCTTTTTTTAGGGTAAGGAATTTCTTAGTGTCATGCCCATGGTTATGGTGAAAAAGGCATAACTTGTAAGGGTTTCCTATGTTCACAGTGCTTTTCATAAGAGGAGTATAATGTACAAACTTTTTCCCTTTGATAGCAACTAGCACCTCATTACGTGTGGTGTTTAGAGGCATTGTCAAGAGCTTATACAATATCATATAATTACTAAGGGTGTTCAAAAAACCAATTAAACCGAAAAAACTGGAAAAAAAAACTGAAAAAACCGAACCATGAAAAAAATTGATTAAAATTTTGAAAAAACCGACCGGTTTGGTTTGGTTTTGGTTTTTTAACCTGGAACAGAAAAAACCGAACCGAACCGAACCCGAATAAAAAACCGGAAAAACCGAGCCAAACCGGAAAAAAACCGAGCCAAACCGGAAAAACCGAGCCAAACCATTTTTGTTCTAAAAAACCGAACCGAACTAAACCGAAACTGGTCGGTTTGAACCGGTTTCGGTTCAGTTTTGGTTTTTTTTTTAAAATTCAGTTTGGTTACTTTTTTTTATAAAAACCGAACCGAACTGAAAATGAACACCCCTAATAATTACAAATGTTTTCCTTGATGCTTTTATTAAATGCCCTGGTAAGAGATTCATGGCATTGGAGAGATTTTGTTATATGTGATTGGAAACTAAAGTTTCATTGTCTGGTCATATTGAATTTTTCCACTATAATATAATTTTTCATTGCTTATTCATATTGAGGAGGGTAATGTTAGGGAGAGTATCCAAAATTTTCTATAAAAAATAGTTGTAAACCCCATTAATCAAAGTTTATATGGAAATGGGTTCAAATAGCTTTTCCATGTTGAACATTTTTTTTCATTGAATTTTTGGAGATATATTTTGGTGCTCTCCTCTTCTCATTATCTAATAGTAAATAGATATATTGTGTTCTTTTTAGCTAGAATATTTATGCTAAAGTAATAGATGAGTTTGAAGTTGAGATTACAAAAATAAAGGAATGAGTTAGGCTTTAGGTTATGGTTGTAACATCCGAAGTTTTTAATCATGATTTAACCATTGTTCTTCACAACATTAATGAAAATGAGGTAAATTACATACACACACACAACATCAAGATTGTTTCTATTCGCCTTCCAATATTTTTATCAATGAATACAATAATACACAATTTATTTCTATACATTACTGAGGTTTCCATACTTTCTAAATTATATACTTATAAATTGTTCTAGGAATATTCATTTGAAATACAAGAATCCCTCCTTCATGGAAAGCTAGATAACCTAATAACACTTATAAGGTATAAGACCTTAAAGGAAAAAAAATACTTGAAACACATATACGTGTACATGTATAGGATCATAAAAATCATAATAAATATTTGCATCATTATAGTTGCTAATATATACTAACTACATAAAACAAAACTAATTTCTTTAATCATTATGTAAACTCCTCAAACCTATTTTACTTTCCAAACTTAGTATATTCTCATTAACCAGTGTTGAATTCTATTTTAATCATTATACGCATCAAACTATCATTGTCATATCGTAATGACTCTTACATTTATAATCTGGCTTAGATCAACTCAATACAATTTATTTGTTTCATCTTATGAATTTGTCGGATTCATTTTAATACTTCCATATCGTGTTCCCTTACACATCATATTCATTTCGAGTCTTGTCTCACCTCACAAGCACATTAATGTTATTGCATTCACAACACATTGGCTTTATTCCGCATTTTATTTTCTCTATGTATTTAATTCATACAATTTTAATATATATCTTTTTGGCTACCCAGGCATTTTTTTTTTTTAACACATTATATTTACATTTGGCTTCCCGAACATATATGTCATCATGGCCTACTAATTTTGTTAATTTGTCACAATATCTATTACATCACTTCCTTTTGTTTTTCATCAATATCAATTCTAATCTTAACATCTATTATACCCGTTATGGCTCATCCATATAAATCCTTAAACTCATTAACACCTTTCAAATTGAATACTTCTTATGCCAATTTATAGTGCACTACAACTTTATTATCCAACTTAATACTCCTTGTATCCATTCATAGCACCTTACCATATTTTTCGATTTAAATATTTCTTAAGCTCATTTATAGCACATTCCAATATCTATTCAACTTTAATATTTTTTTTGTGCTTATTTATGACACATTCCAATATTTGATCAACTTATATATTTCTTGTTTTTATTTATGGCACATTCCAATATTTGATCAACTTATATATTTCTTGTTTTTATTTATGGCATATTCCAATATTTCTTTCAGAATTTTGATAAAGTTTCCCTTTAAAATGAAACATACCCAAATATTCACAACTTATAAATCAAACATACAATTCAACATAAATGCATATATCTGATCTAACCATCTTGGATCATATTCCAATATGATCACACGGGTAGCCACTTGACTACTTCATTTCCACATAATTTACCATCAATCTCCTAACAATCATATCAATTCTATATCAAATAGTATAAATAACATACATACATCATTTAATCATTTTTTTAATTCAACAATCTAATCTAAATTGACCACCATCATTAGGGTCAAATCTCATTAACCATCACTCATGTGAATGACTAATTATACAATTCTCCATATCAATATCAAATAATATCATTAGTTTTCACTTCATGAAAGACTAATCAATTTTATCCTGACATCACTAGATATCAATAGTCTTATAGACTAATGAATTATATCTTGTTATCAACTGATACTAATAGTCTCACATACAAATCAATTTCATCTCGGTATCAACTGATACCATCAGTCTTACAAACTAATCAATTATATCCCAGTATCAACTGATACCATTACTCCAGCATATCATGTGAGGAACCTGTAAATACACAACTAATAACATAAAAGGTTTAATTAATATCATAAGCATTAAAATTTCCAACTTTATGTTCATATCTATTACTTTAATATTTTAATCAAATTAACATCACTAACTCCCTTATTTTAAACTATCATTTAACTTTTCTAGCTAACCTATATGATTATCAAATATCTCTCGGCTTACATATACCATAATTCTAGCAACCTACTTGGTTGCCAATAATCTGACTATCTTCTCACAGATGCTAGTAAATTTAGCAAACTTATTTGGTTGTCAATAATCATATTATCCCTTCATGGATACCAATAAATTTGATCATTATATTTGCAACATTATTCATTTCTTTGCTTTACATTTCCAATAACCCATATAAATCAAACAAAACAAATAAATTGCAATGATTCAATTTATTGACTTTTATTTAAATAAAATGGTGAACACCTATATAGGCTAATGATATTTGATTCGATTAATAAAATCATAATTAGGTACGTTAACACATGTATTATAATTCTGTCATTACGATCAATCTTACATTACATACAATCTCTTGCCTTATAAGCACAAGTTCTTATGATCAATAGATTTTTCTCAACACATATAGATATAAATTGAAACTAACATTACAAAGATAATTCAATAATTTACAAGGCAAGGAAGATGACCTTCACATCAAGCTCCTGATATATAAGCTCCTGATATACAAGCTCTTGAGAAGTCGAGTCCCTCTTCAAATGCTTCTCCTACATTCTAATTGAACACCCTGAATCAGTATTCAAAACTTTTTTATTCATTCATCATATTTACAAATTCACATAATCAAATATATTCGTAAACAATTTTTATAGATGTATTATTTTTACTTATAATTTAAACTCATGTATAATGCATTTATTTACACTAACATTAAATGCCCAATTAACTCAATTCTTGGTCGATGATTTTCAATGTCCAAATAATTCAATTCTTCATCAACAATTTTTTAATGTCTAAAGACATGACTGTTCAACATTTATTGTCATAAAAATCTTAAATGTCTAACCCAATCTTATGACTCTTTGGTCCCTAATTTTTCCACACATCTTAGGTATAACAACACATACATACATTTTTATATACAAACAGTTACACCTAATTTATCAAACACTTAGGGGGTGCTACAAGGCAATCACCCATTTTACATTGATTTTAACTGTACTCAAACCTTCCTAACATACAAATCATAACTCAAGCACAATAAAAGTAATTCTCAAGTATTTCTATCATCAATATAACATGAAATAACATAACAAAATCAATTTTCCAAACCTCTCTAAGTTTTCCTTCAACGATTGGCCTTATTGTTCAAAGGTCACCCATGTATTTTTATCAATTTTTCTCTCAATTCAACTTCATCTAACAAGTATACATATTCATTTATACACCAAAAAATGTTGTTGCACATATATTAAACAACCATTCAAACAAGCATGTATTCCTTAAAACTTTCAACGTACAAGCAAGGCAAGATAACACCACATGTCCTACTAGCATCCTAGCTTTCACATGCAATTAGTAGTGTCTAATCATCACATTGACATCAAATTATTAAGGTTTTAAACAAAACACATCAACCTTTTTTTGTCAACCCTCCTATAGGTTTTACTAAGATTTATTTTTAATAATCCCTGTTATTTCACTATATTCTATGCCTATATCATGTTCATTTAACAATTACATGTCTATGAGCTGCCTAGTGATCACCTTTTATGACGGCAATATAGGGGTTTACAAGGAATGGTTGGGGCATAGTGTGAGCGTCATTACTAAGTAAACACTAAACTCATAGTTGAATGTTTCACAAGTTTGAACCCCAACTAAAAGTCATGAGGTAGACCACTACTCCCTACCTAACCTAGAGTTAGGTTTATTAATAAAAAATAAAATGTATAAAGGCATTAATCCATACTCAATGTACTTATGCATGAGTAATATAAAAATGCATGTTAAATATGCTAAAATCAAACATACCAAAACAAACATACAAACAATCAAACAAGCAAAGCTTAGTCCAACTAAACAAGGTGTTCTCTAGTGGAGTCGTCATCCTGTCATGACATATGCGGCGTTGAGAACGACAAGTCTGCCTTTTGAGATGTGTTGAAAGGAAAAGGTTTTGGGTATAATCATAAAGTTATGATTATGAAGTTCAAGAGTTGCCACCTAGTATTGTGGTTACTAGGATGGTTTGTGAGAGTTTGAGTAGGGGACTGGTTGTGCAAAGGAAAACACATCATCCCAGTGCACCCTACCTAAGGTAAGTTGTATTGTTATTTGATTATTTTTCTAGATTTTATTTTTATCCATTGATCTTGTCTAAGGTTCGAGATAGATCTTCCTTTATGATGAAGTCTCTACCTTGTTGGGTTAAAAGCTAATTGTTCTAAGGTCTAAATTTTAAAATTGCATTTATTTCTTAACTAATTCCTAATGTTCTGAACAAAATAATTGTTATGGGTTCTTTGTATTTTGGCCAAATCCTAATGGATAATCATAAACCGGTTACGATATTTATTTTTGCATTTTTAAAACATGATAAAATTGATTTTATCCTTTTTTGAAAATATGCATGAAAAACTTTCAGGATTTGGTCGTATGCACAAAAATAAAACATTTTTTGTGTTTTCTTGAAATTTTTTTGATTTCTTTGAAGTTTTTGAATTTTTTTTGAAGTTTCAGAGAAAATAAGGTATTTTTAATACTGGGTCCATATTTGAAGTGTAGGTCTACACCCCGATATTATGCAAAATTATTGGAAAAACATGTAGGGACCCACAAATGTTTTTAAAATGTCATTTGAAAAATTTGAAGGTTTTTTTTTAATATTATTATATTATTTTATTATTAAATATATTAGGCTGGACCCGGCCCAGCCATTTAGGTGAGGCTGGAACGGGTCAAGCTCGACTCAGTCGAGTTGGCCCGACTAGCGGCCAAACATTCTTTCCTCTTTTTTTTTTGTTGTTACTGATTAGGTCCAAAATGACACCATTTTGGATTTTAGGGTTTTAATTTAGAGATTTGACCAAAGTTCAATTTAGTCTTTCAGCTTTTGATTCCTTTAATTGCACCCCTGATTGACCTAAAACTTTTAATTTTATGTAATTTTGCCTCTACCGAACTTCAACATCAGCCCTAAATTTTAGCGACTTTTTTATTTTGATAATTGGTTTTGTATTTATATAAATTGACCCTCAATTGACCATTAAACTTTCAAATCTCTTTAATTTCACCCCTGATTTCGATCAATTTAGTCCCTAGTGTTCGACGCCTTTTTCAAAAAAGTCATTGGCTGTGAATTTCTTCAATTTATCCCATAATTGACTCTAAACTTCTATTTTCTTGCAATTTTATCCCTGATTTGAACCAATTGACTTCATAAAAATTAAAATTTTAATATTCTCAATTAAGCCTAACTTGGGCTTTTAAATTTAATATTTCACCAATTAAGTCCCTAATAAAATTAATTTGACCCATTTAAAGTATAATTAAGTCCTTGCACTTAATTAAATCCTTTAATTTGACCCAAATTAATTTTTAAACATAATTAAATTCTTAATTTAGCTTATGATTAAATCAAATTGGCTTATTAAAAATCTAATTATGTCCATAGACTTAATTTTTATGTAAATTTGTCCAATAATTATTTAATTTAACCTTAAATCTACATTGTCTCTTTAGTCTTGGGAACAACGGAGTATAATTATATTCTAAATTTGTCCAAAATTTCAACTCGATTTTCTGTATGGTCTTGGGATCTTCTTCGACCAGTTTTTGCCACATTGTCAGTCCTCTTGCTATTATTATTATTATTTTTTTTATTGTAAAAGAAAAAAATGATAAATTTTTAGGAATAACCCTGAAATGGTTATGATAATTTATTTTAACAGTCCACAACTAAAAGTTAAAAAAAGGACCTATTGTTGAAGAATCAGGAATAAAACAATAATTGAAGTTAAAAGTAAGTAACTAGGGTTATGAACAAGAGTCCCAATAATGACAGAGGTAGAGGCAGGAATTGGAAGGTTGAACAAAATGAAAATAGGAAAAGAAAAGGAGGAGAATAGTGGGAAAGAGATTAATAGGGGGAATTAGAAAGTAGAAATAGAGGTTTTCAAAGAGATTACTGCTTTATAAGAAATAATGCTCAGATACCACCAAATGATGAAGTTTCCAATATGAGATAGTGTTGAACAGATAAAGAGCAAGCATATACTAGTTCTTTAATGTTATTTAGAAGACCTTACAAAGGGAAAACCATACCGATGAATATTCTTGGCAAAAAAATGACATGAGACCCATTCTACTAGAAGAATTAATTAAGATTCTATTAAGTATAGCAAACCCCATAAAGTGCATTATGGTTGGGACAAGATTGGATTGAAAAGTATTGAAAGAGAATGAGGTTTGTTTAAAGTAAACACCAACATATTTGCATGAGATCTTTATGGCAATGCCTAGCATTCCACTCGAGGTAATACCTATAAAGTAAGTTTCTATTTGGGAGTGTGGTGGATGTTGCATTTTAAAGTGTTTTTCGCTCATAAATGTATTATAGTAATATTTTTTTTAAAAAAATTATTTTTGATATGAGCACAACAATTCAAAAACACTAAAAAAAATTAATTTTAAGTAAAAAAAATTAAATTTTGAGCAAACAATGTTTTAGCTGTAATGCCAAAACATATCTTAAGTATGAAAAATGGATGTTGACTAATGAAATAAAAGAAAAAGAAATTATTCATTAAAAAAAAGGAAGGAACTAGAAGAAAAACTAGAGAAGTTTTGGAGAAGTTGTTGACGGTGATATTTATCGAGGAAGGGATATCAAAACTAGTTAAAGAATGTGGTTTGATAAAGAACGCTAATTAGAATTAAAGAATATACAAAAAACTTTATTGACTTAACAAAGTATGGTCGAATGATGGCTTTCTTCTAAAAACAAATTAGTA